>Ga0209573_1000224_pt1 | contig 141111 bp, 137 predicted proteins | sample TNRBio252014_DNA_FD_185870 | JGI IMG/M metagenome (GOLD analysis project Ga0209573, IMG submission 185870) | Wastewater treatment Type I Accumulibacter community from EBPR Bioreactor in Madison, WI, USA - TNR Reactor_6/25/2014_ DNA (SPAdes)... | ecosystem: Engineered > Bioreactor > EBPR >...
CGCAACCCGATCCTACCGGCGAACGCCGATGACCACCGCAAGCCGCTCGCTCGCTACGGCGCTATGAAAAGCGCGCACCGCGAGCGGCTTGCTCCCGCCCAGCTACACCACCAACCGGGACACGACCTCGCCGAGCGCACGGGAATCTATCAATACACCGACGCCGCGCCGAACGGCGACTTCTTCGATGTCACCGGAACGAAGATGATCTCCGACGACGCCACCGGCTCCTACGAAACACGCGCGTTCAAAGGCTATGGCTCACCCTATTTCGACGTCTCGACCGTGTGCCCGAAGGCCGAGATTTTCCCGCTGACCGGCGTCTATGATCTGCTGTCGGCGCAACTCGAAACCTACACGCCTGCCGGCATCACCGCCGGCCACGCGGGCATGGCCTTCGCCTGGTATCTGATCTCCGACAGATGGGCGAGCTTCTGGCCGTCGGGCCGCAAGCCGGCGGCGGGCGCGAAGAAAGTGGTCGTTCTGATGAGCGACGGCGAATTCAACGCCTATTTCACCTCCAACGGACTGCCCAACGTCCAGGGCAAGGCGCTGTGCGACAACATGAAGGCGGCGGGCGTGACGGTGTTCGCCGTCGCCTTCGACATCGACGGCGATTCGGCCGATCTTTTGAAAGCCTGCGCCTCGAAACCGGAATATTTCTACGGAAGCAATACTGTCGAGGACATGATCGCCGCGTTCAAGGCGATCGCCGGCCAGCTCAAGACGACGACCACCGCCGGTCAGCTTCGCCTCGTCAAATAGTCGGCGGCGCCGGGCGCGCCCGCGCATTGAACCCGCCCAAGGAAAAAACCGCCCACGATCGCTCGCGGGCGGTTTCGTTCGTCCGAAAACCGGAACGCTTACTTCTTGCCCTTGGCCGGAGCGGCGGCGGGCGCGGCGGCGGCCGGGGTCTCCTCGCGCACGGTCGGCGGCGCGATGGTGGCGATGGTGAAGTTGCGCGTGATCGTCGGCTTGCAGCCTTCCGGCAGCGACACGGCCGAGATGTGGATCGAGTCGTTGATGTCGGCCTGGCCGAGATCGATCGTCACCGCTTCCGGAATCCTGTCGGCGGGAACGCGCATCTCGATCGTGTGACGCACGACGTTGAGCGTGCCGCCGCGCTTGATGCCGGGGGCCGTGTCCTGATTGATGAAATGCACCGGCACGTCGACCTTGAGCGTCGAGCCGGCCTTCAGGCGCAGGAAATCGACATGCAGCGGCACGTCGGTGACGACGTCGAGCTGATAGTCGCGCGGAATGACGCGCTCTTTCTTGCCCTCGATCTCGATGTCGAAGATCGTGGTCAGGAAGTGCCCGGCGTAGATGAGCTTGTTGAGTTCGCGGTGATTGAGCGAAATCGCGGTCGGCGCGTCGCCGCCGCCATAGATGACGCCCGGAATGCGGCCCTCACGGCGAACGCTGCGGCTGGCCCCCTTGCCAGTGCCGCTGCGGACCGTGGCCGCGAGAGTTTTCGTCTCGGCCATGTCGCTTGTCCTTCAAAAGAAACGGCCGCCCGATGCGGCCGCTCGCGCGCGCCCTCGCCTCCAGGGGTGTCGGAAACGGGCGCGCGAGCGGGTGTATAGCGGGGGCGGCGGCGCGAGGCAAGACGAGGACGCATCGGCGCCGGACCCCCGCCCGGCTTCGCGCCGCCTGCCGGTCGACGGCCGGGTCAGCGCCGCCGCGCCCCGTCTTGACAGCGGCGCGCGCCTGACCTTTCGTCCCCCGACACGAAGCGGCGAGGACGAGCGCATGACGAAGGCCAGGATTGTTGCGGCGATGACGGTTGCGGCCGTCGCGGGATGGACGGGCGCGGGCGCGGCGCAGGCCGCCCCATGCGGCAATTCGGCAGGCGGCTTCGAATCGTGGAAGCAGCAATTCGCGGGCGAGGCGCGCGGCCGCGTCGGCGAAGGCGCCGTCGCCGCCTTGATGACGACGAAATACAACACCGCCACCATTCGCGCCGACCGCGGCCAGAAGAGCTTTAAACTCAGCCTCGAGCAGTTTCTCGCCAAACGCGGCGGGCCGGTCATCGTCTCGAAGGGGCGCCAGCTCAGGCAGACGCATGCGGCGCTGTTCGCCTCGCTGCGCCAGCGCTACGGCGTGCCGGCCGGTCCGCTGCTCGCCATCTGGGGCATGGAGACGGGCTTCGGCGCCATTCGCGGCAACCAGAACGTGCTCTCGGCCGTGGCGACGCTCGCCTATGACTGCCGCCGGTCGGCCTTTTTCACCGACCAGCTCTATGCCGCGCTGCAACTGGTCGATCGCGGCGTCTTCTCCGCCAACACGCGCGGCTCGATGCATGGCGAGGTCGGCCAGACGCAGTTCATGCCCAAGGCCGTGCTGACCTACGGCGGCGGCGCCAATATGGATTCGGCGCAGGGCGCGCTGACCGCGACCGCCAATTTCCTGCGCGGCCACGGCTGGAGCGCCGGGGCCGGCTATCAGCCGGGCGAGGCCAATTTCGCCGTCATTCAGGAATGGAACGCGGCGTCGGTCTATCAGCGCGCCATCGCCCGCCTCGCCGCCCAGATCGATGGCGGCGGCCGCGGCGGCGACGAGGAGTGAGCGGCCTCAACGCCCGCCGGTGACCTTGACGACGGTTCCGGTGACATAGCCGGCGTCCTCGCCCATCAGCCAGAGAATGGCCCGCGCCGTCTCTTCCGCCGTACCGGCGCGGCCCATGGGAACGCTCGCGCCGAAGCGGGCGATGCGGTCCGCGACGCCGGCCGCGGCGTGGATGTCCGTTTCGATCAGGCCCGGCGCCACGGCGTTGACGCGCACGCCCTCGGCCGCGACCTCGCGCGCCAGGCCGAGCGTCAGCGCGTCGATCGCGCCTTTGCTCGCCGCATACCAGGTGAATTCGCCGGGGCTGCCGATCCACACGGCGGCGGAGGACAGATTGACCAAGGCGCCGCCTGCGCCGCCATGCCGGGTCGACATGGCGCGCACCGCCTCGCGCGCGACGAGGATGGCGCCGGTGACGTTGAGGTCGATGACGGCCTTGACCGTCTCGTCGCTCGCTGCGTCGAGCCGGCTCGCCCGGCCGGTGATCCCGGCGTTGTTGACGACGGCGTCGATCCGGCCGAACAGCCGTTTCGCCTCGGCGAAGAGGCGCGCGACATCGGCCGGCGCGGCCATGTCGCCTTGCGCGATCTCGGCCCGCGCGCCCGCCGCGCGGCACGCCGCCGCCGTCGCCTCGGCCGCGCGGACATCGCTGTTGTAATTGACGAGGATGTCATAGCCGTGGTGAGCGGCCAGACGCGCGGTCGCCGCGCCGATGCCGCGGCTGGCGCCGGTGACAAGACAGATCTTGCGATTGTGGGACATGTGGGCGGCTCCGGGCGTTGGCGCTGTCATGTTAGACGCGGACGCCCGCGTCTGTCGCGGTCGTTTCGGCGGACCGCGATGCGAACCGCGCTCCGGCGCGGCGCTGTGACAATTTCATCATGGACTTCAAAAAAATGCGGCGCTAAGACGGACGTGGCGGTTTTTCGCCATCTTGTGTCGTTAAGGCGACAGCGGGGTCGGGAAACGTGGACCGGCTTACGGCCCATTAACGCTTCTCGGCAACAATCCGCTCACCATATCCGCTGTCCCCGGGCGGCGCCGTGAACTTGTGAGTACGATTTTGCTGAGAACGCGATTCAGGTCGATCATCGCGAACCGTGCGGCTGTCACGAAGGCCGGCCTCGTCGTCGGCGCGATCGCCGCGCTTGCGCCCTCGACCACACAGACCGCCGTCGCCAATGGCGACACCCGCACCATCTACCTCTACCACGCGCATACGAAGGAATCGATCGCCGCGACTTTCCGCGTCGGCGGCTCCTACGATTCCGGCACGCTGAAAAAGCTCAACTGGTTCTTGCGCGACTGGCGGCGCGACGAGCCGATCAACATGGATCCCCGGCTGTTCGACGTGGTCTGGGAGGCCTATCGCGGCGCCGGCGGCGCGTCGAACCCGGTCTGGGTCGTCTCCGCCTATCGCTCGCCCGAGACCAATTCGATGCTGCGCCGCCGCTCGCGCGCCGTCGCCAAACATTCGCAGCACACGCTCGGCAAGGCGATGGACACGCACATGCCCGGCATGTCGATGGCGCGGGTGCGCGAGATCGGCGTCAAGCTGCAGCGCGGCGGCGTCGGCTATTATCCGTCCGCCGGCACGCCCTTCGTCCATCTCGACGTCGGCAGCGTCCGCTCCTGGCCGCGCCTGAGCTACGATCATCTCGCCCGGCTGTTCCCGGACGGCAAGACAGTGCATCTGCCATCCGGCGGCGGCGCGTTGCCGGGGTATGAAATGGCGCGCGCCGAGATCGAGGCGCGCGGCGGTCAGGCCTATGACATCGCCGAAGTAACCGGAAAATCGAAGGGCTTCTTCGCCTCGCTGTTCGGCGGCGGCGACGACGAGGAGGAAATCGCGGCAGCGGCCCCCGCGCGCGGCCGCGTCGGACGCACGCCGTCGCGCGGGCGACCCGTGGCCGTGGCCGCCTATGCGCCCCAGGACGGCGGCGTCGGCGAGGACGGCGGCCGCAATTTCTTCACGGCCACGAACGAGCAGCGGCCGGAGCCGGTCGTGCGCGCCGAACGCAATTTGCCGCGCGGCGAGACCTATCTCCAGCCGGCCCCCGCCGCCCTCAAGCCGACGCCGGTTGAAGAGCCGGCCCGGCCCGACCCGCGCGCCCGCACGCAGGTGGCGAGCCTGACGCCCGTCGCCCCTCCGGCGGAACCGACGACGGTCGATGCGAAGAAATTCGGCGAACTCGCGCCGCTGCCGCCGCGCCGTCCCGGCGATCTCGTCGCGACGGCCTTCATCGACGCGCCGCTGCCGCCGGTTCGGCCGGTCAAACTGGCGGCTTTGGGCGACACCGGCGCGGCGCCGAGCCTCGCGCCGCGCGGTCTGCCGGCGCTCATCGCCAACGGCGGCGCGCGTGGCGAGCCCGCCCGCCTGCCGCCGGCGGCGCTCGCCTACGCCGCCGCGGCCGCGCCGGCGCCGCCGCCGCGCCCGGAAATCGCGACGCTGGCGAAAGCCGCGCCCCAGGCGCCGCGCCTTGATCGCGCCAACTATCGCAGTCTCACCTCGGCCGCGCCGGCGCCGGCCTCGCTCGCGCCGCCCGTCGCCGGATTGCGTCGCGCCGCTCGCGCCAGCGCCGGCGAAGCTGTCGGCGCGGGCTGGTCGAGCCAGTTCGGCTCGGGCGCGGGCATCCTGCCCTCCGGCGCCTTCACCGGCGGGTCCGGCAAATAGCGTGGGGGTGGGGCCGGAGAATTTCCGGTCCAAAGGGCGATGAAAATGGTCTATGACGCGGCCATGACTTCCGCGTCCCACCCCCCCCAGCCGCCGCGCCCGATCGAATCCGGTCTGCGCACCCTCGAACTTGAACGCGCCGGCATCGCCGAACTCGCCGCCGCGCTGGCCGAAGGCGAGCTGGCCCGCGCGTTCGACGAAGCCGTGCGCGCCATTCACGGCGCCACCGGCCGGGTCATCGTCACCGGCATGGGCAAATCGGGTCATATCGGCCGCAAGATCGCCGCGACCCTCGCCTCGACCGGCACGCCCGCCTATTTCGTCCACCCGGGCGAGGCGAGCCACGGCGATCTCGGCATGATCCAGGCTGACGACGTCATCCTCGCCCTGTCATGGTCGGGCGAGACGGCGGAGCTGGCCGACATCATCACCTATTCGCGCCGCTTCCGCGTCACGCTCGTCGCCATGACCTCGGGCTGCGGCAGCGCGCTCGCCACCGAGGCCGACGTGCGCCTCGTGCTGCCGCGCGCCGAGGAGGCCTGTCCCAACGGCCTCGCGCCGACGACCTCCACCACCATGCAACTCGCGCTCGGCGACGCGCTGGCGGTGGCGCTGCTCGAGGCGCGCGGCTTCACGGCGCAGGATTTCCGCGTCTATCACCCCGGCGGCAAGCTGGGCGCCAGGCTGGCTTTCGTGCGCGACGTCATGCACGCCGGCCCGAGACTGCCGCTCGTGAGCCCGGGCGCGACGATGGGCGACGCGGTGGTCGAGATTTCCTCGAAAGGCTTCGGCTGCGTCGGCGTCACCGACGAAGAAGGCCGGCTCGTCGGCATCGTCACCGACGGCGATCTGCGCCGGCACATGCGCCCGGATCTGATGGCGGCGCGCGTCGCCGACATCATGACGCCGCATCCGCGCACGATTGATCCCGACTCGCTGGTCGTCGAGGCGCTGGAGACGCTCAACGCCCGCAAGATCACGGCGCTGTTCGTCGTCGACGCCGATCGCCGCGCCTGCGGCGTCGTCCACCTGCACGACCTGCTGAGGTTGGGCGCGGCGTAGATGTCGCGCCGTCGTCCGATCCCGCCGGATCAGGCGCGCGTGCGCGCCGCGCCGTCGCGCGCCACCGGCTGGTTCGGGTTGACGACGAGCGCGCGCTGGTAGGATTCGGAGGCCTTGACGCGATTGCCGCTCTTTTCATAGGCCAGCCCGAGGCCGGCCCAGGCGTCGGCGTTACGGTTGTCGACATTGAGCGCGGCGTTGAAGTCCTCGATGGCCTGGGTGTGCTTGCCGACCGCGATCAGGCTCTGTCCGCGCGCCTGATAGGGCGCCGCCGCGAACGGATCGCGGTCGATGGCGTTGTCGAAATCGGTGATGGCGCGCGCATCGGCGCCCTGCCGCTGATGGATCAGGCCGCGCGCGTGGAAAGCCTGCGCGTTCTCCGGGTTCAGCCGGATGGCGTTGTCGAGGTCGCTCATCGCCTCGGTCAGATTGCCCTGCGCGCGCAGGAGATTGGCGCGGCCGACATAGGCGCCGGCGCGATTCGGATTGGCCTGGATGGCGCGGGTGAAATCGGCGAGCGCGGCGTCGTTGCGGCCGGTTTCCCGATAGGCGAGCGCGCGGTTGGTCAGCGCCGGCGCGTGGTTGGCGTCGAGACGGATCGCCTGGCTGAAATCGGCGATCGCGTCCTGATAGCGGCCGGTTTTGGCGTAGGCGACGCCGCGCGTGTTGTAAGGCTCGGGATCGTTCGGGTTGCGCTTCACCACATCGTTCAGCGAGGCGATGTTGGCGGCCGAATCCTTCGGGTCGGCGTCGACGCGCTCGACCACGCCCGGCCCGCGCGAGATCGCGCCGCCGACGCTCTCGCAGCCGGCGAGCGCCAGCGCCAGCGCGATGACCGGCCATGCGCGCGTCCGAACGGAGCGGCGAGGGGAAAGCGCGGGCGTCGAGGTCGTCGTCATGGTCTGTCCGGTTGGTCTGCGGGATCGCGGAAATCGCAAGAAGCCACGCCTGCCAGCAAAAGCGGGCGGCAATGGGACGTTCAAAACACCACGGTTTGATTAATCAGATGTTGATGCATCGGCGCCACAGCGTCGGAAAACGCCGGTCCGGTCCGGGCCGACAAAAGCAACGGCGCCCGCATCGGTCTGGCCGGGGGCGCCGCGTTTGTTCTGCGTCTCGGCCCGGACGGCCCTGCGGCCGTCGCGGCGAAAGTCAGCGGGCGCCCGCCATGGGGCGCGGCTTCATCGGCAGCAGGCCTTCGCGCTGCATCTTCTTGCGGGCGAGCTTGCGGGCGCGGCGCACCGCCTCGGCCTTCTCGCGCGCGCGCTTTTCCGAGGGCTTCTCGTAATGGCCGCGCAGCTTCATCTCGCGGAAAATGCCTTCGCGCTGCATCTTCTTCTTCAGCGCCTTGAGAGCCTGGTCGACGTTGTTGTCGCGAACGAGAACTTGCACGAGGGATCGATCCTCTGGTTAGGCCTGATGGCCGTGTTTTGGAAAATAGCTGGCCATAGCGCTTTCCGGGCGCTCCGCCGTTGTGGCGTGCGAATAGCAGAAGCGCGCCGGCCTGTCCAGCCGATCAGCCTTCGCTTTCGGTCCAAATCCGCGTCACATGTCCCATTTTGCGGCCCGGCCGCGCGTCGGCCTTGCCGTAAAGATGCAGGCTCGCGCCGGGCGCGCGCAGGATGTCGCGCCAATCCTCGGCCTCCGCGCCGATGAGATTGCGCATTTCGACGCGCGCGCCGTGCCGGGTCGGCGCGCCGAGCGGCCAGCCGCAGATGGCGCGCACATGCTGCTCGAACTGCGAGGTGACGGCGCCGTCGAGCGTCCAATGGCCGGAATTGTGCACGCGCGGCGCGAATTCGTTGACGCGCAGCGCCTCGACCTCGCGGCCTTTGGCGTCGAATTCGCGCGTCACAAACATCTCCACCGCGATCACTCCGACATAATCCAGCGCGTCGGCGATCCGGCGCGCCATGGCGACGGCCCGCGCCGCCGTGTCCGCCGCCAGCGCCGCCGGGGCGATGGTGCGGGAAAGAATGTGATTCTCGTGCGCGTTCTCGCACACGTCATAGGCGGCGAACGTCCCGTCGAGACCGCGCGCCGCCACGACCGAGACTTCCTTCACAAACGGCACGACGCCCTCGAGAATGCAGGGGGCGCCGCCGAGGCCGCGGAAGGTGGCGCCGAGATCGGCGCCCTCGCGCAGCATCGCCTGCCCCTTGCCGTCGTAGCCGAAACGGCGCGTCTTGAGGATCGACGGCCGGCCGATCGTCGCCACGGCCCGGGCGAGCGCGCCGGCGTCCGCGACATCGACGAAAGGCGCGGTCGGGACGCCGAGATCGGCCATGAATCTTTTTTCGACCAGCCGGTCCTGACTCGCCGCCAGCGCCGCCGGGCCCGGCCGCACGGCGCAATGCGCCGCCAGCACCGCGGCCGTGCGCGCCGGCACATTCTCGAATTCATAGGTGACGACGTCGACATGATCGGCGAAATCGGCGAGCGCCGCCTCGTCCTCATAGGCCGCGACGGTTTTGCGCGCCGCGACGTCGAAGGCGGGACTGTTCGCCTCCGGGCAATAGATGTGGGCCTTCAGCCCGAGACGCGCAGCCGCCAGCGCCAGCATGCGGCCAAGCTGGCCGCCGCCGAGAATGCCGATGGTCCCGCCGGGGCGGATGGTCTCAGGCGTCATCTCTGGGGCGCTCCGCGACATCGGCGGTCTGGCGCGCCCGCCACTGGTCGAGCCGCGTCGCCACCGCCGCGTCGTTCAGCGCCAGCACGGCCGCGGCGAGCAGCGCCGCGTTGATCGCCCCCGGCTTGCCGATGGCCAGCGTGCCCACGGGAATTCCGCCGGGCATCTGCACGATCGACAGCAGCGAATCCTGGCCCTTGAGCGATTTCGATTCCACCGGAACGCCGAAGACGGGCAGGGGCGTCATCGCCGCCGTCATGCCCGGCAGATGCGCCGCCCCGCCGGCGCCGGCGATGACGACCTTGAAACCGGCGGCCTTCGCGCCCTTGGCGAAGGCAGTCAGCCGGTCGGGCGTGCGATGCGCCGAGACGATGCGCGCGTCATAGCCCACGCCGAGCGCGTCGAGCGTCTCGGCGGCGTGGCGCATGGTGGACCAATCGGACTGGCTGCCCATGACGATGGCGACGGGCGTCAAAGACTTGGTCAAGGCGCGGACTTCCTGCAACGGCCAAAAACTGCGCATAGCCGAGCCCGGCGCGCGACGCAAGACGGGAGGCTCGCCCGCTCAGGCGATGATGTCGGGCGTGAGCTGGTCGTCGAGGAAGGTCACCCTGTCGCGCAGGATGAGCTTGCGCTTTTTCAGCCGCTGAATCTGGAGCTGATCCACCGCGCCGACGCCGGCCAGCGCCTCGATCGCCGCGTCGAGATCGCGATGCTCCTGCCGCAGGCGCTCGATCTCAGCCGCGAAGGCGGCGCGCTCATGCTCGTTCAACCTGTCGGCCATGAATACTGGTCTCGGCCCTGCCTGCGCCCCGCCGCCGCACGCGGGAGGCTGTATCGGAGAGTGATTATGCGGCGCAACCCCGCCGTCGGCAAGATGGATGCGCGCCGCGCCGCCGTTTCGCGCATTTGCGCGGACGACGGCAAGAATTGATCAACGCCCGCGCCAACTCCCTCTTGCTCTCGGGTCATGTCGGCGTCACAATTTCGTCGTCGATTTTCTCCTGCGTCGGCGCCGCTCGCGTGAGCGGCGCGGCGCGCGGGAGAGGAAAAGCCTCGTCGCGCCGGACCCGATCCGGGTTGGCGGACGAGGTCCAGAAAAGGAGCTGACGCATGTCTGTCGAAAGCCACCTCGTCGAACTGGAGCGGCGCCGCGAGGCGCTGAAGAAGGAAATCGAGGACGCCATGGCCCATCCGTCCGAGGACGATCTGCATATCGCCGAACTCAAGCGCAAGAAATTGCTGATCAAGGACGAAATCGCCAGACTGCGGCACGACGCGGCGCAGCCGGCGCATTGACGCTCCCGCGGAGCGGGAAAGACGAGCGGGCGGGCGGACGACAAGTCCCCCGCCCGTTGTGTTTGCGAGCGCGCCCCTCGCCTGGAGAGGCGCAAATTTCCCCCGTCCGTCGCGAGCCCGCGCGAGGACGGTGCGGCCTTTCCGAATCGCCGACGCCGCCCGAACGGAAAGCGTCCGCGGCTTTTTCGCGACAGCTCTGGCGCAAGCGGGCGCTCACACCGTCTTCGCCATCTCCCGCAGCACGTATTTCTGCACTTTGCCGGTCGAGGTCTTCGGCAGTTCGGTGACGACGATATGTCGCGGGCATTTATAGGCGGCGAGGTGCTGCCGGCACCATTGCTTGAGGTCTTCCGGTTCGGCGCTCTGGCCGGGCTTGAACTCGACGAAGGCGCAGGGCGTCTCGCCCCATTTCTCGTCCGGCCGGGCGACGACGGCCGCCGCCGCCACCGCCGGATGCTTGTAGAGCGCGTCCTCGACCTCGATGGAAGAGATATTCTCGCCTCCCGAGATGATGATGTCCTTCGAGCGGTCCTTCAACTGCACATAGCCGTCGGGATATTTGACGCCGAGATCGCCCGAATGGAACCAGCCGCCGGCGAAGGCCTCGGCGGTGGATTTCGGGTTTTTCAGATAGCCCTTCATCACCGTATTGCCGCGGAACATGACCTCGCCCATCGCCGCGCCATTGGCGGCCACCGGCTCCATCGTCTCGGGGTTGAGCACGTCGAGCGCCTCCAGCACCGGATAGCGCACGCCCTGGCGCGACTTCAGCGCCGCCTGATCGGGGGCGGGCAGGGCGTCCCATTCCGGCTTCCATTCATTGGCGACGGAGGGGCCGTAGACCTCGGTGAGACCGTAGAGGTGGGTGACGTTGAAGCCCGCCTCCTTCATGGCGGCGAGCACCGCCTCGGGCGGCGGCGCGGCGGCGGTGAAAAATTCGACGACATGGGGGAGGTCGCGCCGCTCGCTGTCGGGCGCGCCGAGCAGCGTCGACATGACGATCGGCGCGCCGCACAGATGCGTGACCGTGTGATCGGCGATGAGATCGAACATCAGTTTGGCGCGCACCTGCCGCAGGCAGACATGCGTGCCGCCGACGACCGAGATCGTCCAGGGGAAGCACCAGCCGTTGCAATGGAACATCGGCAGCGTCCACAGATATACCGGCGCGCGGCCCATCGCCCCGGTGATGACATTGCCCATGGCGAGCAGGTAGGCGCCGCGATGGTGATAGACGACGCCCTTGGGGTCGCCCGTCGTGCCGGACGTGTAGTTGAGGGCGATGGCGTCCCACTCGTCGTCGGGCATCGCCCACGCGTAATCCGGATCGCCCCCGGCGAGGAATTGCTCGTAGTCGATGTCTCCGAGGCGCTCGCCCGCGCCCGTATATTCGGGATCGTCATAGGTGATGACGAGCGGCTTGACCCTGGCCATCGCCAGGGCTTCCTTCATCAGCCTGGTGAACTCGCGGTCGACGATCAGCACTTTCGTCTCGGCGTGGTCGAGCGTGAAGGCGAGAATGGCCGCGTCGAGACGGGTGTTGAGCGTGTTCAGCACCGCCTTGCACATCGGCGCGCCGTAATGGCATTCGAGCATCGCCGGCGTATTGGCCAGCATCGCCGTCACCGTGTCGCCGCGCCCGACGCCGCGTTTGGCGAGCGCGGAGCCGAGGCGGCGCGCGCGCGCGTAAAAATCGCGGTAGGTGCGGCGCAAGCCGCCGTGAATGATCGCCGTGCGGTCGGGAAAGACGGCCGCCGCGCGCTCCAGAAAGCCGAGGGGCGTCAGCGGCTGGTGATTGGCGGCGTTGCGGTCGAGGCCGATGTCATAGATGTCGCTCGGCATGGAGGCCCTCGCTGGCGGAAAGGAGGGCGCCAGCTTAGCTGATCCGCCCGCGCCCGCCAGCCGTCGGGCGTCCCCTATTCGTCAATGGCGTCAGGCGAAGGGGCCGCGAAACACGAACCACGCGCCAAGCGCGATGAAGCCGAAACCGACGGCGTGATTGAGCGTCAGCGGCTCCTTGAGCACGGTCACGGAGAAACCGGCGAAGACGACGAGCGTGATGATCTCCTGCATCGTCTTGAGTTCGGCGGTGGAATAGACCGCGCTGCCCCAGCGGTTGGCGGGGACCGCAAGGCAATATTCGACGAGCGCGATGGCCCAGCTCGCGAGGATCGCCAGCCACAAGGGCGACGCCTTGAACTTCAGATGCCCATACCACGCGAAGGTCATGAAGACATTCGAGAGGACGAGCAGGGCGATCGGCAGGACGGCGGGAGGAAGCACATGCGGCATCAGAAAAATCCGCGCAGGCCGTCGGCCACGAGTTTGAGCCCCACCGCGAAGGTGACGGCGTAGATCAGCGTATAGAAATTCCGCGCGCTCACCCGCCGCACCAGCCACACGCCGGCGAGCGTCGAGGCGACGGCGAGCGGAAACAGCGCCGCCGAGGTCGCCAGATTGCCGGTCGAGACCTGGCCGATGGCGAGGAAGGCGAAGAACTTGACCAGATTGATCGTGGCGAAAAACATCGTCGCCGTGCCGGCGAAGGTCTGCGGCGGCAGTTTCTGCGGCATCACATAGACCTGGAAGGGCGGCGCGCCGGCATTGGCGAAAAACGAGGTGAAGCCCGCCATCGCGCCCCAGAACACGCCCGGCGCGACGTCGGGCGCGCGCGCCGGCCCCTCGACCTTGCGGTCCTTGAACCACCAGACGAGCACGAAGCCGACGGCGATGACGCCGACAAGCAGGGTGACGAAGGCGTTGGAAACCCGGAGCGCGAAAATCGCCGAGAAAAAAATCCCGATCATCGCCCCGGCGAGCAGGATTTTCAGATTGCGCCGGTCGAAGTCGCGTCGGAACGCCCAGACGGACACGACGTCCTGCACCATCAGGATGGGCAGAACGATCGCCGCCCCCTGAATGGGCGGAATGACCAGGGTCAGCAGCGGCATGGACAACAGACTGACGCCGGCGAAGCCGCCTTTCGACAGCCCCATGAGGATCACCGCCGGCGCCGCGGCGAGATAGAAGGTCCAATCCGTGATCATCGGCGCCCGATTTCGTGATTCGCGCCAGTTTGCCGCAACCAGGCGAGCGACATAAGCCGAATTTACGAGATCGCGCCCGATTGCCTTTGCCGGCCAGGAGTCGAACAATCCGCGCGATCACAGGTCTCTTCCGCCCCGGCTCGCGCCGTCGGGCGCGCCGGGCGCATGCCGGCGACGCCGTCGGGCGGAAGCGGCCGGGAACAACGGGCCGGCGCCGCGCCGGCTGACGCCGAAATCGACGGAGGACACGATGGCGAGCACTTATCCGCAGGCCTACGCCAAATGGCAGGCCGACCCGAACGGCTTCTGGGCCGAGGCCGCGCGCGAGATCGACTGGATCAGGCCGCCGCAGAAGATTTTTGACGAGAAGGCCGGCGTCTACGGCCGCTGGTTTCCCGATGCGACCTGCAACACCTGCTGGAACGCCGTCGACCGCCATGTGAAGGCGGGCCGCGGCGCGCAGACGGCGATCATCTACGACAGCCCCGTCACCGACCAGAAAAAGAAGATTTCCTACGCCGAATTGCAGACGGAAGTGGCGACGCTCGCCGCCGTGCTGCGCGAGCAGGGCGTGGAGAAGGGCGACCGCGTCATCGTCTATATGCCGATGATCCCCGAGGCGGTGATCGGTATGCTCGCCTGCGCCCGCATCGGCGCGGTGCATTCGGTGGTGTTCGGCGGCTTCGCCGCCAAGGAGCTGGCCACCCGTCTCAACGACGCCCGGCCGAAGCTGATCCTCACCGCCTCCTGCGGCATCGAGCCGGGCCGCGTCGTCAAATACAAGCCTCTGCTCGACGAGGCGATCGAACTGGCCGAGGCCAAACCCGCCTCCGTCGTGCTGCTACAGCGCCCGCAGGCGGAGGCCGCGATGATCGCTGGCCGCGATCATGATTGGGCGCAGGCCGTCGCCGCCGCCAGGGCCGCCGGCAAGACCGCCGATTGCGTCGAACTCGCCGCCACCGATCCGCTCTACATTCTTTACACCTCCGGCACGACCGGCGTGCCGAAGGGCGTCGTGCGTGACAATGGCGGCCATATGGTCGCGCTGAAATGGACGATGAAGAACCTCTACGGCATCGAGCCGGGCGAGGCCTTCTGGGCGGCCTCGGACGTGGGTTGGGTCGTCGGCCATTCCTACATCTGCTACGCGCCGCTGCTGCACGGCGCGACGACCGTCGTCTATGAGGGCAAGCCGGTCGGCACGCCCGATCCCGGCGCCTTCTGGCGCATGATCTCGGAATACAAAATCGCCGCGCTGTTCACCGCGCCGACGGCCTTCCGCGCCATCAAGAAAGAAGACCCGAACGCCGAATATCTGAAGAAATACGACGTCAAATGCATGCGCACCCTGTTCCTGGCCGGCGAGCGCGCCGATCCGGACACGGTGCAATGGGCCGAGCGCATCCTCGGCGTGCCGGTGATCGACCATTGGTGGCAGACGGAGACCGGCTGGTGCATCGTCGGCAACCCCGTCGGCCTCGGTCTGCTGCCTGTCAAGCACGGCTCTCCGACCGTGCCGATGCCGGGCTATGACGTGCAGATCGTCGACGAGGCTTGCAAACCCGTGCCGCGCGGCCAGATGGGCTCCATCGTCGTCAAGCTGCCGCTGCCGCCCGGTTGCCTGCCCACCCTGTGGAATCAGGACGACCGCATGGTCGAGAGCTATCTCTCCGAGTTCCCCGGCTTCTACAAGACGGCGGACGCGGGCTTCATGGACGCGGACGGCTATCTCTACATCATGGGCCGCACCGACGACATCATCAATGTCGCCGGCCACCGCCTGTCGACGGGCGGCATGGAGGAAGTGCTGTCCTCGCACCCCGACGTTGCCGAATGCGCCGTCATCGGCGTCAAGGACGCGCTGAAGGGCGAGCAGCCCTGCGGCTTCATCGTGCTCAAATCGGGCGTCACCCGCTCGCCGATGGAGATCGAGAAGGAGATCGTGGCGCTGGTGCGCGAGAAGATCGGCCCCGTCGCCGCCTTCAAGATCGCCATCACGGTCAACCGTCTGCCCAAGACCCGCTCGGGCAAGATCCTGCGCGGCACGATGAAGAAGATCGCCGATCACGATCCCTGGACCATGCCGGCGACGATTGACGATCCGGCGATCCTCGACGAAATCGCCGCCGCCATCGACATCAAGGGCGTGTGAGATTCCGCGCAAACGAAAAGAAACGCCCGGCCGCAAAGCCGGGCGTTTTCACATTCCGGTCGGGCGTTGTTACGCCGCCAGATCGATCAGCGGCTGCAGCGCCGGGTCGATCGAGGGCGATTCGCGCGCGATGAATTGCAGCAGCTTGCGTTCATTCGCGCCGATTCTGCCGTTGCGGTTGAGCCGGACGGCGAGCCAGTCGGCCTCGCCGCGCGTCAGGGCTTCCGATTGCCGGATGTCCGCGTCGAGCCGCGCGTTGAGGCGGGCGAAAGCGTCCGGCCCTTCGTCGCGCATGTCCAGATGCGCCGAGCCCAGCATGCGCGACAGGAAGCCGCCGACGTCGAACCCCGACTCGCTGTCGAGCCAGGCGCGGCGCGACAGCGCCTGAGCCCGGTCCGGCGGCGCGACGAAGGCGGCGGCCATGACGCAATTGGCGACGGCCTTGACGAACAGATCGTCCCAGGCCGCATTCTCCGCCGGATCAAGCGCGTCGTTGATGTCGAGCAGCATCTCGGCTTCGTCGCGCGACACGCCGACGCTCTGATCGCCGCCGCCGGCATGGATGATGCGACGCAACAGATCGATTTCGGCGGGCGCGATCACGCCCGGCGTCGGCGCGCCCTCGCGCAGCGGGCTGTCGCCTGACATCACGGCCTGGCGGATCTGGGCGATGGCGAAGCGGATCAGGCCGGGCGGCGCCAGCCGCGCTTTCTCCAGCGCCATCGTCAGCATTTCGAGTTCCGCGGCGCTGGCGACGCGACCGGATCGGCCGATGCGCCCGACGAGCCAATCGGCCTTTTCCTCGGAGATGAATCCTTCGGGCTCGTTCTGGTTAACCAGCCAATCGGCCATGACCTCCGGGAACAACGCGCGCCACTCCGGGCAATCCGGATAATTCGCCGCCGCGAGATCAAAGATCGCCTCTGCCTCGTCCCGGTCGATCGCTGCGTCGTGATAGACGAATTTGCGCAAGGCGCGCACGTCCTCGATCTGGATGCGTCGCCTCTTGCCGATCGTCGCGCAGATGACCGGAATCGCGCCGTTACTGCTCATCATCTTCCCCCATGGTTATTGCGGGGAAGGATGAGCGGGGCGGGTTGACGCAAGGATAACGCGCCGCCGGCGCGGGCAAACGCGGTTAATCGCCGGCGAAAGCGATCAACGGCATTTGACGAAACCGGCGCCGGTCGGTCGGGCTCAGTCTTTCTGCTTGAGATCCTTGAGCTTGCCGAAGACGCTCGCCAGATCGATCTCGTCCTCTTCCTCCCGCCTGGGCGCGGGCGCGTCGCCGAACACGTCCGTATGCGTGCGCGGCTCGGGTTTCGTGGTGACTTCCGCCGGAACCAGCGTCTGACCATGATCCTCGACGACGGTGGGCCGGTCCTTGGCGGCGCGCTGCACCTCGAAATCGAGATCGAGCTGCGAACAAAGGCCGAGCGTCACCGGATCCATCGGCGTCAGCGACGCCGAATTCCAATGTGTGCGGTCGCGGATCGCCTGCAGCGTCGTCTTGGTCGTGCCGACGAGGCGCATGATCTGCGCGTCCTTCAACTCGGGGTGGTTGCGCACCAGCCAGAGAATGGCGTTGGGCCGGTCCTGACGGCGCGACAGCGGCGTATAGCGCGGGCCGCGATGGCGTTTGGCCTCGGGCAGGCGCACCTTGGACACGGCCAACGCCAGCGGATGGGTGGCGTCGGCCTCGGCCCTGGCGATCTCCTCGCGCGTCAACTGGCCGGAGGTGATCGGGTCGAGCCCCTTGATGCCGGCCGCAACCTCGCCGTCGGCGATGCCCTTCACTTCAAGCGGATGCAATTTGCAGAAACCGGCGATCTGGTCGAAGGTGAGCGACGTGTTCTCCACCAGCCAGACGGCGGTCGCCTTCGGCATCAGCGGCGCATTGCTCATCGCGAATCTCTCCTGTTTCGGCTCCGGCGGCGTCGGGCGCGAGCCCTTCGGCTCCGGCCCGGCCGAGGCGAAGCCTCAAATCATCTATCCATGACGGGAATGACGCGAATATAAGGTCAAGACGCCGCAAAGGCAATGCGAAACCATACTCGCGGGCTCGCAATGGGGCGCCCGTGCGGCATGCTCCGCGATGGGCCGCGCGCGATGCGAAGGAGAGGTCGTCATGGCTGTTTTCGAGGATGAACCGGGTTCCGCGCCGCGCCCGGCGCCGGGCCGTCACGAAATCGGCCAGTCGCTCGATCTCCTGTCGGTCGCCGAACTCGACGAGCGCATCGCGGCGCTGAAGGCTGAAATCGGGCGCCTCGCGGCCGCCCGCGCCGCCAAAGCGGCCTCGCGCGCCGCCGCCGACGCGTTTTTCCGTCCGGCCTGAGCCATCCCGAAACGGGACGGAAAGGCGGTTGTGAGCCCGCGCCCGCGCCCGTGCGGACGGGTTGGTAAGCCTCGGTTAACCCTTTTGTTTTACGGTTGCATCGTTCCGCTTCGCGGGACTCTCGAGTGGCTCCTGTCCATCTCGTTGACGCTTCCCCAGTTGTGACTTCGCGGGCCGCCTTCGGGCGGCCCCTTTTTTTCGCGGCGAGGCGCCCGGCGCCGTTGATCGCTCGCCATCGGATTAAGGTTAACCAAAGCTAAACGAGCAGCTGGCGGCGTTTGGCGCTAGAGTGCCTGCATGTCGTGGAAAGACCCGCATCAGACGGGTTCGGACGTGTCGAGTGAGGCGTGCAATGAGTCTGACAGTCGTGACCCCCGTCGATGGCGCCGTCTCCTTTGGCCGTAAGCTGGCCGGCTCGGACTCCTTCAAGGCGCTGTTTCGTGATGGCATGCAGATGGTGGAGCAGGCCGCGACCTATCTCGACGGCGCGGGCCGCGAGGAATCGCGCAAGCTGCCCCGCATCGAAGCCCTGGCCTACGCCTCGGAGAGCATGCGGCTCACGACCCGCCTGATGCAGATCGCCTCCTGGCTGCTGCTGCAACGCGCCGTCAACGAGGGCGAGCTGACGCAGGAGCAGGCCGCCGGCGAGAAGCGCAAGGTGCGCCTCACCGCGCAGGAACAGACGTCAAGCCCGGAAGTCTTCGTCCGCCTGCCGCAGCGGCTGCGCGATCTCGTCGGCGAGTCGCATCTGCTGCAGGAGCGCGTGCTGCGTCTCGACAAGATGATCTACGAAACGCCCGAGGCCGCGCCCGCGCGCAGCGCCGTCAATCCCGTCGGCCTCCAGCTCGACATGCTGCGCGACGCGCTGCAGCTCGCCTGACGCGCTTCGCCGCGCGACGCGAAGGCCCGCGACGCCCGTCGCGGGCTTTTTTTGTGTTGACGCCGCGCCGCCGGAGGCGTCAGCCTTCCGCCGCGATCGCCTCCTTCACCTTCGGCCGCTCGCCGACGCGGGCCATGAAGGCGGCGAGATTTTTGAACTGCGACAGGTCGAGCTTGAGCGGGAAGCTCCAGCGCGTCACGACGAACAGATAGGCGTCGGCGGCGGTGAAGGTCTCGCCGAGCAGATAGCTCTTGCCCGCCAGCATCTTCTCGACCACGCCGTAGCGCGCGATCAGGTTCTCTCGCGCGACCGGCTTGTAGTCGTCGGGCGTGTTGGGGCGAAACAGCGGGCTGTAGCTCTTGTGCAGTTCCGTCGAAATGAAATTCAGCGCCTCCTGCAGCCGCACGCGCTCCATGGTTCCCGCTTTCGGAACGATGCCCGATTGCGGCGCGAGATCGCCAAGATATTGCACGATGGCCGGGCCTTCCGTCAGCGTCTCGCCGGAATCGAGCCGCAAGGTCGGCACCGACCCGGCCGGATTGATCGCCCAATAATCGTCGCCGTCGGCGGTCTTTTTCGCGCGCAGATCGACGCGGACAAGCTCATGCGCCAGCCCGGTCTCGCGCAGCACGATATGCGGCGAGAGCGAGCAGGCGCCGGGGGAATAATAGAGTTTCATGAAGGCTCCTGAACAGGCGCGGCGTCGCCGCAGAGTTCAGAATTAAAACTTTCCTGGACGCCTGCCGCAACCCGATCCCGATCACATCCCCGTCATCGACGAGGCGGGCTCCACCTTCAGCCGCACGCCGCCTTCCACGCCCGTCACTCGCACGCGCGCGCCGGCGGGCAGATCGGGGCCGGCGACGCGCCAGATCGAATCCTGCACCCTCGCCGCGCCCTCGCCGTCGACAATCGCCGTCTCCAGCACGAAGACGCGGCCGACGAGCGCCTCGGAGCGGCTGTTGAGCCGCGCGCCCGACGGCGTTTCATCGCGCGCGCCGTAGAATTTGCGCCCAAGCGCGAGGGCTGCGACGGCGAACACCGCGAACAGCAGCAGCGTCCAGGCCCCGTTCAGGGGCGCGAGGAACAGCGTGAGTCCGGTGGCGATCGCCGCAAGGCCGAACCAGAGCAGGAACACGCCGGGCGCGAACATCTCCAGTCCGCACAGGATCAGGCCGGCGATGAGCCACAGCCAGGAGCCGGATATGTCGCTCAGCATCGCTCTAACCCTGTCCGCCGGAGCCCGCCGGCGGCACGGAGCCGCGCCGCGCGCCGCGCGTCGCCTCGGTCGTCGCCGCCGCGCCGTCGCCCAGCGCCGAACGCGCCACTTCGGCGATGCCGCCGAGCGTGCCCGCGAGCCCCGCCATATCCATCGGCATGATGAAGGTTTTCTGGTTGGGCGCGCGCGCCAGCGCGTCAATGGCGCGGACATATTTCTCGGCGATGAAATAGTTCAGCGCCGCCAGATCGCCCGAGGCGATGGCGCGGCTGACGACGGCCGTAGCCTCGGCTTCCGCCTGCGCCTGGCGTTCGCGCGCCTCCGCATCGCGGAAGGCGGCCTCCTTGCGGCCCTCGGCCTCCAGCATCACCGCCTGCTTGCGCCCTTCCGCGCGCAGGATTTCGGATTGCCGCAATCCCTCGGCTTCGAGAATGTTGGCGCGCTTCTCGCGCTCCGCCTTCATCTGCCGGGCCATGGAATCGACCAGATCCTTCGGCGGCAGGATGTCCTTGATCTCGATGCGCGTGGTCTTGATGCCCCAGGGCTCGGAGGCCGAGTCGACCACTTTCAGCAGCCGCACGTTGATCTCGTCGCGATGCGACAGGAGCTGATCGAGATCCATCGAGCCCATGACCGTGCGGATGTTGGTCATCACCAGATTGAGCAGCGCCACCTGCAGATTGGAGACCTCGTAGGAGGCGCGCGCCGCGTCGAGCACCTGGAAAAAGACGACGCCGTCGACGGTGACGGTGGCGTTGTCCTTGGTGATCACCTCCTGCGAGGGCACGTCGAACACCTGCTCCATCATGTTGATCTTGTGGCCGATGCGATCGATCCACGGCACGATGATCCCGAGCCCCGGCGTCAAGGTCTTGGAATATTTGCCGAAGCGTTCAACGGTAAAGGCGAAGCCCTGCGGCACCTGCCGGACGCCCATCATCAGCGTGATGACGACGAAGCCGACGAGCGCGGCGGCGAAGAGGCTGAATCCCTGCATGACGGGCCTCGATCGTGAAAGAGAGCGGCATTGTCCCACACCGCTCCGATCGCGCCAAGCCGCATCCCGAAGACGCATCCCTCCGCGTCGCGGCGGCCCGAGCGCGCCGCGGCGATGGTAAACAATTCATAAAGTTTTCCGCTCTAGTGTTTTGCATCGAAGCCGCGCCGCGGGGCTGCAAGGCCGTCGGCGGGCGCCTGCGCCAAAAGGGAGCGACGTCGATGAGCCTTGCGCCGATCACGCCTTACGCCCTCGAACTGCGCCGTCGCCGGCGCGGCGCGGCCAATAATTTCACGCAATTGCTGCGCGCGGGCGTCCTTATCGCCATCGTCGGCCTAGGCTTCCTGGCGGCCTTCATTCCCATGCCGGCGCGCGCCGCGACCCTCGAAGGCGCCGGTTCGTTCGAGTCGTTCGTCGCCGGGCTCTGGCCGCAGGCCAGAGCGCGCGGCGTCTCGCGAGCCACGTTCGACGCGGCTTTCCGCGGCGTCGCGCCCGACCCGTCCGTTCTCGCCAAAACGCGCCGGCAGGCGGAATTCGTCAAGCCGGTCGGCGAATATCTCGATAAGGCCGTATCGCAGAACCGCATCGAGCGCGGACGCAACCGCGGCGCCGAATTCAGGACCGCGCTTGAGCGCATCGACCGCAAATATGGCGTCGATCCCTATATCGTCCTCGGCGTCTGGGGCATGGAGACGAATTTCGGCTCCTATTCCGGCGACAACGATGTCGTTCGCGCCCTGGCCACTTTGGCGCACGCGCGCTATCGCGGCGATTTTTTCCGGAAGGAGCTACTGACGGCGCTGCGCATTCTCGAACAGCGGCACGTGTCGCGCGCCGCCTTTCAGGGCTCGTGGGCCGGCGCCATGGGCCAGACGCAGTTCATGCCGTCGAGCTTCATGGCTTACGCCGTCGATTTCGACGGCGACGGCCGCAAAAACATCTGGACGGACATTCCCGACGCGCTCGCCTCCACCGCCAATTATCTGAAGAAACACGGCTGGATCGACGGCGAAACCTGGGGCTACGAGGTGCGGCCGCCCGCCGGTTTCGACGCCGCCGGCCACGGCCCGACCAACTATCGCGACTTCGCGCATTGGGCCCGCGAGGGCTTCGTGCGCGCCGACCGCGAGGCGATGCCGAAAAGCGGCCGCGCCGCGCTGCTGCAACCGGCGGGGCCGGGTGGTCCGACGTTTCTCGTGACGCCGAATTTCAAGGTCATCAAGACCTATAACAACTCGACCTCCTACGCCCTCGGGGTGGCCTTGCTCGGCGACAGACTGGCGGGCGGCCCCGGCGTCGCCGCCCGCTGGCCTTCGACCCGGCGTCAGGCTGACGCCCGCTGATCGACAGGGTTGGCGGGGGTGCGCGCGCCGCCGTGAGGCGCTATGCTGACGCCATGCGCCTCATGTCCCTTTTCGTCGTCCCGCGCCGGTTCGGCGTTGTCTCGGCGCTCTGTCTCGCCGCCGTTTTGACGGGCGCGCCTGCGCCCGCGCAGGAGACCGACGCCACATTCTGGCTGCGCGATCGTGAACGCCGCCGCGTCATGCGCGCGCGCGGTTATGAGGCGCCCGTATTGATGCGCCGCACCCTGCCTCCGCGCCGCCTGCAGCCGTCGAGATCCGATCGTCGCCTCGCGCCGGCCGCCCCGCCCGGACAGCCGGACGTCGCGCCTCCGGCGCCTGAGACGTCAGGTGCGCCACCGCAGCCCGCGGTCGCCGCTCCCGCCCTTGCGGCGCCTGCTCCCGAGGCTCCCGCGCCGGCGTCGCAGCCCGCGACGCCCGGCGCGCCGGCCCGGGCGCCGTTCAATGTCGCGGTGATCGGCGATTCGCTGGGGCAGATGCTGGGGCAGGGCCTGATCGAGGCCTTCGTCGAGCGGCCCGACATCGGCGTGTTGCGCAAGGCGCGGGAGAACAGCGGCCTCGTGCGCGACGATTATTTCGATTGGCCCAAAGCCGCGCGCGACCTGCTGGCCTCCGGCGAAAAGATCGACCTGGCGATCATCATCGTCGGCTCCAACGATCGTCAGCCGATTCGCGACGGCGCCGCCTATGTCGATGTGCTCTCGCCGCGTTGGAAGGAGCTTTACGCCCAGCGCGCCGCCGCCATCGCCGAGACATTCCGGGCGCGCGACATCCGTCTCGTCTGGGTCGGGCTGCCGATCCTGAGATCGCATTCGATGGCGCTCGGCGCGGCCGCCCTGAACGACATCTATCGCGCCCAGGCGGCGAGCGGCGGCGCGGCCTATGTCGATATCTGGGAGGCTTTCGCCGACGAGCGCGGTCAATATTCCGACTACGGTCCTGACGTGAACGGCCGCATCGTCCGGTTGCGCGCGGCCGACGGCGTGCATTTCACCAGGGCCGGGGCCCGCAAGCTGGCGCATTTCGTCGAGGGCGGCGTGCGCAATCTCATTCGGGAGAGCAAGCCGCCGGCCGAACCCGCGGTGGCGCGCGTCGATCCCGTCGCGCCGGCCGAGGCTCCGCCGCCGAAAGACATCGCGCCCGCCGCGCCGCCGCCGCGCCCGGCCATTGGTCAGGTTCTTCCGCTCAACGCGCTGCCGGCGAGCCCGGGCGCCGAATTGGCGCGGCCCGTGGCGGCCACCGCGAGGACCGCGCCGCCGAGCGTTCCGCCGCGCCCCGGCCGGGCCGACGATTTCACCTGGCGGCGCAACTAAAGCCAGCCTGTCGCGATTTGGAACATATCCGCGCCGTATTTCGGCGGTGGAAAAGGGTTCGGAACCGCAGGACAGAGGACTTCGGCATGACGACACGCTTCCGGATCGCCACCGCCGCCGCGCTCGGCGCTTTCTTCGTCGCGGCGCCATCCGCCCACGCCCAGATGCGCGATTTCCGCGCCTATTATCCCGGTCCCGCCTATGTGGAGCCGGATTTCGACGACGCGCCCCCAGCGCCGTCCCGCCGCATGGCGCGATATGAAATCGCGCCCGAGGATGAGTTCGCGCCCGACGAGCCGCTTTTCGAGGCGCCGCGCCGCGCCCCGCGTCTCGACTTCGAGCCGGCGCCGCGTCAGGACCGCGGCGCGCTCGACCTCCAGATTGACCGCGAGGAGAAGACGGCCCAGCTCGTGCGCGACCCGACCGGCGAGCGGCCTGGCGCGATCGTCGTCGATACAGCGGCGCGCAAGCTCTATCTGGTTCATCCGGGCGGCGAGGCGATCCGCTACGGCATCGGCGTCGGCCGGCTGGGCTTCACCTGGAAGGGCGTGGCGACGGTCGGCCGCAAGGCGGAATGGCCGAGTTGGACGCCGCCGACGGCCATGCTCAAGCGCCGCCCCGATCTGCCGGCCTTCATGGAGGGCGGCGTCGACAACCCGCTCGGGGCGCGCGCGCTCTATCTGCATCAGGGCGGCAGGGACACCTTGTTTCGCGTCCACGGCACCAATGAGCCCGACACGATCGGGCAGGCGGTGTCCTCCGGCTGCATCCGCATGATGAACGCCGACGTGATCGACCTCTACAGTCGCGTCAGGACGGGAACGCGGGTCGTGGTGCGCTAACTCCTCGGGTTCGGACGCAAAAAAGGGCCGGCGAGAGAACTCGCCGGCCCTTTTTGCCGCGTGGACGGATCGCCTTAACGCGGCAGCTCGCTCTCGCCCATCAGGAACAGATCCACCGCGCGCGCCGTCTGGCGCCCTTCGCGGATGGCCCAAACCACCAGCGACTGGCCGCGCCGCATGTCGCCGCAGGCGAAAATCTTCTCGGACGAGGCCTTGTAGGTCTCCGTATCGGCCGCGACATTGCCGCGCGCGTCGAGCCGCAGGCTCAGCGCATGGATCATGCCGTCATGCACCGGCGAGACGAAGCCCATGGCCAGCAGCGCCAGATCGGCGCGCAGCTTGAATTCCGTGCCAGGAATTGCCTGCATCTTGCCGTCGACGCGAATGCAGTTGAGCGCCTTGAGCTGCCCGTCCTCGCCCTCGAACGAGGTCGTCATCACCGCGAAATCGCGCTCGGCGCCTTCCGCATGGGAAGAGGAGGTGCGCAACTTCAGCGGCCATTCCGGCCAGGTCAGCAGCTTGTTTTCCTTCTCCGGCGGCTGCGGCATGATTTCGAGCTGCGCCACCGACAGCGCGCCCTGGCGCACGGACGTTCCGATGCAGTCCGAGCCCGTGTCGCCGCCGCCGATGACGACGACATGCTTGCCCGAGGCGAGGATGGGCTCATGGGCGGACGGGAGCGGCTCCTTCGAGACGCGGCGGTTCTGCTGCGGCAGGAAGTCCATGGCGTAATGCACGCCGGCGAGTTCGCGCCCCGGAATGGGCAGGTCGCGCGGCTTTTCCGCGCCGCCGGCCAGCACTACGGCGTCATGCTCGGCCACGAGCCTGGCGGCGTCGACATTGACGCCGACATGGGCGTTGTAATGGAAGACAACGCCCTCGGCCTCCATCTGCGCGACGCGGCGGTCGATCAGGCTCTTGTCGAGTTTGAAGTCCGGGATGCCGTAGCGCAGCAAACCGCCGGCCCTGGCGAATTTCTCGTAGACGTGAACCTCATGGCCGGCGCGCGCCAGTTGCTGCGCCGCCGCGAGGCCGGCCGGCCCACCGCCGACGATCGCCACGCGCATGCCCGTCTTGCGGGCGGCGATCTCAGGCTTGATCCAGCCTTCCTCCCAGCCCCGGTCGACGATGGCGCATTCTATCGTCTTGATCGTCACCGGCGCGTCGTCGAGGTTGAGCGTGCACGAGGCCTCGCAAGGCGCCGGGCACACGCGGCCGGTGAATTCCGGAAAATTGTTGGTCGAATGCAGGTTGCGCAGCGCCTCCAGCCATTCGTCGCGATAGACCAGATCGTTCCAGTCCGGGATCTGGTTGTTCACCGGACAGCCGTTGTGACAATAGGGAATGCCGCAGTTCATGCAGCGCGCGGCCTGATCGCGCGTCGCCTCCTCCGACAGCGGGATCACGAATTCCCGGTAGTGGCGGATGCGGTCGGCGGCCGGCTTGTATTTGCGGTCCTGCCGGTCGATTTCGAGAAAGCCCGTAACCTTGCCCATCTCAAGCCCCCGCGGCGGCGAGCGGCCGCTCTTCGTTCTGCTGCATCAGTTCGGCGAGCGCGCGGCGGTATTCCACCGGCATGACCTTGCGGAACTTCGTCTTGTAGGCGTCCCAATTGTCGAGGATGTCCTTCGCCCGCGCCGAGCCGGTGAATTTCAGGTGGTTGGCGATGAGCTGGTGCAGGCGCTCGGAATCGTAGCGCGTCATGTCGCTCATCACATCGACCTTGCCATGGCCGGCGAGGTCGCCGCCCTGGTGGTATTCCTCCTGCATCAGATCTTCTTCCTCGGCGACATGCTCGAGTTCGACCATCGCCATGTTGCAGCGCTGGGCGAAATCGCCGTCCTCGTCGAGCACATAGGCGATGCCGCCCGACATGCCCGCCGCGAAATTGCGCCCCGTCTTGCCGATGACGACGACGACTCCGCCGGTCATGTATTCGCAGCCATGGTCGCCCGTGCCCTCGACGACGGCGACAGCGCCGGAATTGCGCACGGCGAAGCGCTCGCCGGCGACGCCGCGGAAATAACACTCGCCGGAAATCGCGCCGTAGAGCACGGTGTTGCCGACGATGATCGACTCCTCGGCCACCGCCCTGGTCGCCGCCGGCGGCCGGATAACGATGCGGCCGCCCGATAGGCCCTTGCCGACGTAATCGTTCGCTTCGCCTTCCAGCTCCAGTGTCACGCCATGCGCCAGCCATGCGCCGAAGCTCTGGCCGGCGGTGCCCGTCACATCGATGTGGATGGTGTCGTCAGGCAGGCCGGCGTGGCCGTAGCGAGCGGCGACTTCGCCGGACAACATGGCCCCGGTCGTGCGGTCGACATTGGCGATCGGCGTCGAAATGCGCACGGGCAGCCTGGCCGTGAGCGCCGGCTCGGCCGCCGCGATCAGCTTGCGGTCGAGCACCGCGCCGAGTTTGTGATCCTGCTTCACGGACTTGAACAATGTGTCGCGGGCGTCAGGCGTCGGCTTGCGGAACAGGCGGGAGAAGTCGAGGCCCTTCGCCTTCCAGTGATCGACGACCTGCTGCTTGTCGAGCATCTGCATCTGCCCGACCATCTCGTCGAAGGTCCGGTAGCCGAGCGCCGCCATCAGCGCGCGGACTTCCTCCGCGACAAAAAAGAAGTAATTGATCACATGCTCAGGTTGTCCGACGAAGCGCTTGCGCAGGACCGGATCCTGCGTCGCCACGCCGACCGGGCAGGTGTTGAGATGGCATTTGCGCATCATGATGCAGCCCGCCGCGATCAGCGGCGCGGTGGCGAAGCCGAATTCATCCGCCCCGAGGAGCGCGCCGACGACGACGTCGCGGCCGGTGCGCAAGCCGCCGTCCACCTGCACGGTGATGCGCGAGCGCAACCGGTTCATCACCAGCGTCTGATGCGTTTCGGCCAGCCCGATCTCCCACGGCGAGCCCGCGTGCTTGATCGAGGTCAGCGGCGAGGCGCCGGTGCCGCCCTCGAAGCCCGAGATCGTCACATGGTCAGCGCGCGCCTTGGAGACGCCGGCGGCGACCGTGCCGACGCCGACCTCGGAGACCAGCTTGACCGAGATGTCCGCCTTCGGATTCGTGTTCTTCAGATCGTAGATCAGCTGCGCCAGATCCTCGATCGAATAGATGTCGTGATGCGGCGGCGGCGAGATCAGGCCTACGCCTTGCGTCGAATGGCGCACCTTGGCGATGACGGCGTCGACCTTGTGGCCGGGCAATTGGCCGCCCTCGCCGGGCTTCGCGCCCTGCGCCATCTTGATCTGGATCATGTCGGAATTGACGAGATATTCCGTCGTCACGCCGAAGCGGCCGGACGCCACCTGCTTGATCGCCGAGCGCAGCGAATCGCCGTTGGCGAGCGGCCTGAAGCGATCCGCCTCCTCGCCGCCCTCGCCGGTGTTGGACTTGCCGCCGATGCGGTTCATGGCGATGGCGAGCGTCGTATGCGCCTCGCGCGAGATCGAGCCGAAAGACATGGCGCCGGTGGCGAAACGCCGGACGATGGCGCTCGCCGGCTCCACCTCGTCCAGCGCCACGGGCTTGCGCCCGTCCTCTTCCGCGCCCTTGATGCGGAACAGGCCGCGGATCGTCAGATAGCGCTCCGATTGCTCGTTGAGCGCCTCGGCGAAGGCGCGATACTTGTCCGGGTTCGAGCCGCGCACGGCGTGCTGCAGCAGCGACACGGTTTGCGGCGTCCAGTTGTGCGCCTCGCCGCGCATGCGGAAAGCGTATTCGCCGCCGACGTCGAGTGAGTTGCGATAGACCGGCGCGTCGCCGAAGGCGTCGCGATGCCGGCGCACCGTCTCCAGCGCCACTTCCTCAAGGCCGACGCCCTCGATCGTCGTCGCCGTGCCCTTGAAATAGGCGTCCACAAAAGTCCTGCTGAGGCCGACCGCGTCGAAAATCTGCGCGCCGCAATAAGACTGGTAGGTCGAGATGCCCATCTTCGACATGACCTTGAGCAGGCCCTTGTCGATCGACTTGATATAGCGCTTCACCGCTTCATAGCCGTCGACCTCCTCGGGGAAGTCGTCGGCCATGCCCGCCAGCGTCTCGAAGGCGAGATAGGGGTTGATCGCCTCCGCGCCATAGCCGGCGAGCAGCGCGAAATGATGCACCTCGCGCGCGTCGCCCGTCTCGACGACAAGACCGACCGAGGTGCGCAGGCCCTTGCGGATCAGGTGGTGATGCACCGCGGCCGTGGCCAGCAGCGAGGGCATCGGAATGCGGTCCGGGCCGACCATGCGGTCGGACAGGATGATGATGTTGTAGCCGCCGTGCACCGCCTGTTCGGCCCGGTCGCACAGGCGCGTCAGCGCGTCGCCCATGCCGGCCGCGCCCTTCTCGGCCGCATAGGTGATGTCGAGCGTCTTGGTGTCGAATGAATCCTCGAAATGGCCGATCGACCGGATTTTCTCGAGATCGCCGTTGGTCAGGATCGGCTGGCGCACCTCAAGGCGCTTGCGCTTCGAATTGCCGTCGCGGTCGAAAATGTTCGGGCGCGGACCGATGAACGACACGAGGCTCATGACGAGTTCCTCGCGGATCGGATCGATCGGCGGGTTCGTCACCTGCGCGAAATTCTGCTTGAAATAGGTGTAGAGCAGCTTCGACTTGTCGGAGAGCGCCGAGAGCGGCGTGTCCGTGCCCATCGAGCCGATGGCTTCCTGGCCGGTCACCGCCATGGGCGCCATCAGGATCGCCGTATCCTCCAGCGTATAGCCGAAGGCCTGCTGACGATCGAGCAGCGACACGTCTGTGCGCGAGGAGCGCGGCTCCACCGGCTTGAGATCTTCCAGCACGATCTGCGTGCGCTTCAGCCAGGCGCCGTAGGGGTTGGCCGTCGAAAGAGTCGCCTTCATCTCCTCGTCCGAGATGATGCGGCCCTGCTCCAGGTCGACCAGCAGCATCTTGCCCGGCTGCAGGCGCCATTTGGCGACGATCTTCTCCTGCGGGATGGGCAGAACGCCCATTTCCGACGCCATCACCACAAGCCCGTCGTCGGTGACGAGATAGCGGGCGGGGCGCAGGCCGTTGCGGTCGAGCGTCGCGCCGATCTGGCGGCCGTCAGTGAAAGCGACCGCCGCAGGTCCGTCCCACGGCTCCATCAGCGCGGCGTGATATTCGTAGAAGGCGCGCCGCTCCTCGTTCATCAGCGGATTGCCGGACCAGGCCTCCGGGATCAGCATCATCATGGCGTGCGCCATGGAATAGCCGCCCTGCACCAGGAATTCGAGCGCGTTGTCGAAGCACGCGGTGTCCGACTGGCCTTCGTAGGAGATCGGCCAGAGCTTGGAAATGTCGTCGCCGAACAGCTCGGAGGCGACCGTCGCCTGCCGCGCCGCCATCCAGTTCACATTGCCGCGCAATGTGTTGATCTCGCCGTTATGCGCGACCATGCGATAGGGATGCGCCAGCGACCAGGCCGGGAAGGTGTTGGTCGAGAAGCGCTGATGCACCAGCGCCAGCGCCGATTCGAAGCGCGGATCGCGCAAATCCTCGAAATAATCGCCGAGCTGGGTGGCCAGAAGCATGCCCTTGTAGACCGCCGTGCGCGACGACAGCGACACGGGGTAGAAGCCCCTGGTGCGTGGGTCTTTGAGCTGATAGACGGAATTCGAGATCACCTTGCGCAAAATGAAGAGCTTGCGCTCGAACTCGTCCTGGCTCTTCATATCGGCGCCCTTGCCGACGAAGACCTGCCGATGCGCCGGCTCTGTCGGAATGACGCTCTCGCCAAGACCGGAATTGTCGACCGGCACGTCTCGCCAGCCGAGGAACGTCTGGCCCTCCGCGACGACGACGCGCTCGACAATGGCCTCGACCGCCTTGCGCCCTTCCGGATCCATCGGCAGGAACAGGCAGCCGACGGCGTAGTCGCCCGGCGCCGGCAGGTTGAAGCCGTTTTTCTTCGCCTCCTCGGCGAAGAAGCCGTGCGGAATCTGCACCAGCATGCCGCAGCCGTCGCCCGCCTTCGGATCGGCGCCGACGGCGCCGCGATGGTCGAGATTGAGCAGGATGTTCAATCCCATCTCGACGATCTGATGCGACGCGGCGTTGTGCATGTTGGCGACGAAGCCGACGCCGCAGGCGTCATGCTCGTTGCGCGGGTCATAGAGGCCCTGCGCATCCGGCAGGCCATGATCGAAGACGACCGGATCGGTCATTGGCGTCACTCCTCTCGGCGCGGGCATGGCGGTCTCAACGGCGTCGATGCGTTTCGACGCCGCGGTCCGCGACCCGATCCCGCTCCGCCCGACGCCCGAATTTCGCCCGTTCACGCTCATCGCCCTGCTCCAGATCGCACCCGATCCAAAAAACATGCCGAAGGCGCGCGACCGCGGACATCAAACGGCCGGCTCGCGCCCCGCTTTCGTCGTCGCTTGAAATAAGGTCGCGCCGCCCCGATCGGCCGCCGCTCAAATGGTCAGCAAAGCTGTCCTATTGACGGCGCGCGAACATGCCAGATTTAGCGGGGGCTCGCAAGCCGTCATTCCGCGCGGCGCGGCGGAATCTTGCGGAACGCCGCGCCAAAAAGCAAGGAGTGAAAAAATGCCGCAGGCGCGCCGCAATTTCAGGCTGCGCCGTCGCGCCGCATGGCGCCAAAACAAAGCCCCGCCGAAAAGGCGGGGCGTGCGGTCGTTCAGGGGCGCGCCGGAAAATCCGGCCCGCGCCGGCCTCACTTCTTGCCGAAAGCCATGTTGCCGAAGCGGCTGTTGAAGCGCGACAGACGGCCGCCGCGGTCGAGCAGTTGCTGCGAGCCGCCGGTCCAGGCCGGATGGGTCTTGGGGTCGATGTCGAGGTTCAGCTTGTCGCCTTCCTTGCCCCAGGTCGAGCGGGTCTCGAACTCGGTCCCGTCGGTCATGACGACCTTGATCGTGTGGTATTTGGGATGAATGTCGGCCTTCATGGGTCTCGTCCTTGGCGGTCTGGTCGCGAGCTTTTCGCGCGATTGTCTCGTGTCGCAGACGGCAACGGCAATGCGCGCTCGCAGAACCGGCAGCCATGCGGGAAGGCGCCCCTATAGACCAGCCCGCGTCCGCCCGCAAGTCGCCGCCGCGCCGCGCGCCTGCGAAAAGCATTCGAGATTGCGCGGTGGACGCGCTATAGAGCCCGCCATGACCGATCAAGCTCCCGCCCCGGCCGATGGCCGCGCCCCCCGCCAGTCGCTGAAAGCGCTGAAGCCCCTGCTGCCCTATGCGTTAAAGCATAAAGGCTGGATCCTGGGCGCGCTCGCCGCTCTGACCGCCGCCTCCGCCGCCACACTCGCGGTGCCGCTCGCCGTGCGCCGGATGATCGATTTCGGCTTTTCGGCGGAAAGCGCCGGCCTCATCGACACCTATTTTATGGCCATGGCCGGCGTCGTCTTCGTCCTCGCGGCGGCCTCGGCGAGCCGCTATTTCCTCGTCATGACGCTGGGCGAGCGCGTCGTCGCCGACATGCGGACCGATCTTTTCGCGCATCTCGCGCGGCTCGACGCCTCCTTCTACGACACAGCCAAGACCGGCGAACTCGTGTCCCGCCTCACGGCTGACACGACGCAGATGAAATCGGCCTTCGGCGCCTCGGCCTCCATCGCCCTGCGCAATTTCTTCATGTTCGTCGGCGCGATCGGCCTGATGGTCTGGACCAGCCCGAAACTGTCGGGTCTGGTGCTGATCGCCATTCCGATCATCGTGCTGCCGCTCGTCGCCTCGGGCCGTTCGGTGCGCGCCCGTTCGCGCGCCGCGCAGGACACGCTTGCCGCCGCCTCCGCCTTCGCCGCCGAGAATCTGGCCTCCGTTCGCGTCATGCAGGCGTTCGGCGCCGAGAAAACCACGATCGCGCGCTTCGCCGCTGCGGTCGAGGGCGCCTATCAGGCGGCGAAGGCCGCCACCGGCGCGCGCGCCATTCTCACCGGCGTCGCCATTTTCCTCGCCTTCGGCAGCGTCGTCGGCGTGCTCTGGCTCGGCGCGCAGGACGTTTTGTCCGGCCGCATGTCGGGCGGCGAGCTGTCGCAATTCGTGCTCTACGCCGTGCTTGGCGCCGGCGCGCTCGGCGAATTGAGCCAGGTGTGGAGCGAGATTTCCGCCGCCGCGGGCTCGGCCGGCCGCATCGCCGAATTGCTCGACGTGCAGCCGAAAATCGCCGCGCCGACCCATCCGGTCGCTCTGCCGCGGCCGACGCAGGGCGCGATTTCCTTCGATCGCGTGCGCTTTGCCTATCCCACGCGTCCCGGCGAGGCGGCTCTGCACGATCTCGCGCTTTCGGTCCGTCCCGGCGAGACGGTGGCGATCGTCGGGCCCTCCGGCGCCGGCAAATCGACGGTGTTCCAGTTGCTGATGCGCTTCTACGACCCGGCCTCGGGCCGCATTGCGCTCGATGGCGTCGACATCGCCTCGGTCGATCCGGCGGTCCTGCGCGCCCGCATCGCGCTCGTGCCGCAGGAGGCCGTGATCTTCGGCGCCAGCGTCGCCGACAACATCCGTTACGGCTCGCCGCAGGCGAGCGACGAGGAGGTGCGCAAGGCGGCGGAGCAGGCGGCGGCGGACGAGTTCATCCGCGCCATGCCGCAGGGCTACGCCACCCGCATCGGCGAGCGCGGCGTGACGCTGTCGGGCGGCCAGCGCCAGCGCCTCGCCATCGCCCGCGCCATTCTCAAGGACGCGCCGGTGCTGCTGCTCGACGAAGCAACCTCCGCGCTCGACGCCGAGAACGAAATTCTCGTGCAGGGCGCGCTGGAGAAGCTGATGGCCAACCGCACCACGCTTGTCATCGCGCACCGGCTGGCGACCGTGCTCTCCGCCGACCGCATCGTCGTCATGGACGAGGGGCGGATCGCCGAAGAGGGCACGCACGCCGAACTCGTCGCGAAAGACGGCCTCTACGCCCGTCTCGCCCGCCTGCAGTTCGACTCGGGCGCGACCGCGCTGGCGGAAGGGACGAAGGCGGCCGAATGAACCGCGCGCGACGGGCGGCTCCGTCGCGGCTGATGAAAAGACGTCGACGCCGTGCGGCGTCGGAAGACGCGCCGTCACAAAAAAACGCCCGGCCGCGAGGCCGGGCGTTTTCGCGTGCTATTGGTGTTGCGCAAGAGCCTTCACGCCTGCGGCTGCGGCTCCAGTCCGCCGTCCTCGGCGCGCGGGCGCGGTTTGCCGACGGTCGGCACGGCGGAGGAGCGCGGGGACGGCGCCTCCTCGGTCGGGTCGCGCTGCGGGCGGTTGCCGGCGAGCACATCATTGATTTCGTCGCCGGTCAGGGTCTCGAATTCGAGCAGCGCCTCGGCCAGCGCGCGGAACTGCTCGTTCTTCTCGGTGATGATGGCCCGCGCCGTCTGGTAGCCTTCATCGACGAGGCGGCGCACTTCGGCGTCGATCTTCTGCGCGGTTGCCTCCGACACGTTCTGCTGCCGGCCGACCGACATGCCGAGGAACACCTCCTCCTGATTCTCGCCATAGGCGACCGTGCCCAGCTCATCCGAATAGCCGAGCCGCGTCACCATCGCGCGCGCCATTTTCGTCGCCTGCTCGATGTCGCCCGAGGCGCCGGAGGTGATGTTTTCCTTGCCGAACGTCAGCTCCTCCGCCACGCGGCCGCCCATGGCCACCGCGAGCTGCGAGGTGAACTCCTTGTATTTCATCGAATAGCGGTCGCCCTCAGGCAGGAACTTCACCATGCCGAGCGCCCGCCCGCGCGGAATGATCGTCGCCTTGTGCACCGGAATGCCGGCGGGCACGTTGAGGCCGACGATGGCGTGTCCGGCCTCGTGATAGGCCGTCAGCTTCTTCTCCTCGGCCGACATGGCCATGGATTTGCGCTCGGCGCCCATCATGACCTTGTCCTTGGCGTCCTCGAACTCCTGATGCGTCACGACGCGCTTGTTGCGCCGCGCCGCCAGCAGCGCCGCCTCGTTGACGAGATTCATGATGTCGGCGCCGGAAAAGCCCGGCGTGCCGCGCGCGATCACCTTGAGATCGACATCCGGCGCCAGCGGCACCTTGCGCACATGCACGCGCAGGATCTTCTCGCGGCCGTTGACGTCGGGCAGCGGCACCACGATCTGCCGGTCGAATCGGCCGGGGCGCAGCAGCGCCGGATCGAGCACGTCGGGCCGGTTGGTCGCGGCGATGATGATGATGCCTTCGTTCGGCTCGAAGCCGTCCATCTCGACGAGCAACTGGTTCAGCGTCTGCTCGCGCTCGTCGTTGCCGCCGCCGAGCCCCGCGCCGCGATGGCGCCCGACCGCGTCGATTTCGTCGATGAAGATGATGCAGGGCGCGTTCTTCTTGGCCTGCTCGAACATGTCGCGCACGCGGCTGGCGCCGACGCCGACGAACATCTCGACGAAATCGGAGCCGGAAATCGTGAAGAACGGCACGTTCGCCTCGCCCGCGACGGCGCGCGCCGTCAGCGTCTTGCCGGTGCCGGGCGAGCCGACCAGCAGCACGCCGCGCGGAATGCGCCCGCCCAGGCGCTGGAATTTCTGCGGATCACGCAGGAATTCGACGATTTCCTGAAGGTCTTCCTTGGCTTCGTCGATGCCGGCCACATCCTCGAAGGTCACGCGGCCATGCGCCTCCGTCAGCATCTTGGCCTTGGATTTGCCGAAGCCCATGGCCTTGCCGCCGGCCCCCTGCATCTGCCGCGACAGGAAGATCCACACGCCGAGGAAGGCGATCAGCGGCAGACCGTTGACCAGCAGCGTCACCAGCCAGTTGTTGCCGTCGGAGGGCGGGCGGGCCGTGATCGACACATTCTTCTTGTAGAGCGTCTGCACCAGCGACGGATCGGTCGGCGCATAGGTCGAGAAGGCGCGGTTATCGGTGTAATGGCCCGTGATTTCGTGGCCTGCGATCGTCACCTCGCGCACACGGCCCTGATCGACCTCCGTCAGCAACTGGCTGAAATTGATCTGGTGCGATTGCTGCTGCGCGCCCTGTCCCTGAAACAGCATCACCAGGGCCACGACGAGCAGGAAGATGATCACCCAGAGGGCGAAATTGCGAAAATTCGGGTTCATCATGAGTCCTGAAAAGGCGCGCGCGCGTCAAACGGCGGCCGCGCCCGGGCCGCTGCATGGTCGGAATGTAGTTTCCGCGCGCCCTCTTGCCAAGGGAAGCCGCGCGAAGAGGCGGCGGCTTGTCGGGCCTGACGCGCGTTAACGTGAAGATTTTGCCGCTCCGGCCCCGCGTCGGCGCGGCGGCTCGGCGCCGAGGGTCAACCGGCCGCGCCGGTCGAGCCGCGCCAGCGCGCCGCCGAGCGTTGCGGTCAGCGCCGCCCCCGCGTCCGCCGCCGCGCGCAGACGCTGCGCCAGCGATTCGAGCCGATCGAGCCGCAACGTCGTCTCTCGTCCTGCCGCCTGCCGCAGCAGGCGCCCGAGCAGCCGCAGCGCGATTTCCTCGGGCAGTTTGGCCAGAGCCGTGGCCTCGAGCCGAATCCGCCCGTCGTCCGTCGCCGCGCGGAGGTTTTCCGCCGCCGCGTCGACGGCGCGCTCCAGCGCCGCGTCGGCCCGCGCCGCCCGTCGCGCCAGCCGGCCAAGCGTCGTCGCGTCAAGCCCCTCGCTCGTCAGCGCCGGCGCCAGCGCGCGCCATCGCGACCGGGCGAATGCGGGGTCGCGATTGGACGGATCGTCCAGCGTGTCCTGGTTTTCAGCCGCGCAGACGGCGGCAAGCTCCGCCTTGCTCCAGTCGAGCAGCGGCCGGTGCAGCGCCAGTCCCTCGCGCGTCGAGACCGCCGCCATGCCGGCGAGCCCCGCGACGCCGCTGCCGCGCGCCAGGCGCAGCAGCACCGTCTCGGCCTGATCCCCGGCGTGATGGGCCGTGACCAGCGCCTGCGCGCCGATGGCGCGGGCGTGCGCCGCGAGCAGGCGATAACGCGCGGCTCGGGCCAGCTCCTGCACGCGGCGCGCCGGCTTGTCGCCCTCCCAGCGCAGAATGGCGTGGCTCAGGCCGCGCGCCCCCGCCCAGCCGGCGACGCGTTCGGCCTCGGCCGCGCTGTCCGCCCGCAGGCCGTGGTCGACGGTGGCGACGCACAGCGCCGGCGCGTCGGGCGCCGTCCGCGCCCAGCGCGCCGCCAGCAGCATCAGCGCCATCGAATCAGGCCCGCCGGACACGGCCAGCAGAACGCGCCGCGCCCCGGCGAGGGCGGAGAAATCCGCCGCGCGCGCCGCGCCGCGCCGCGGTGGAGGCATTTACGTGCAGGCCGCGCGCTTCGACTCGCGGTCGGCGGCGGCGCGCAGATTGGCCGATGCGGCGGGAAACTTGCGGGGCAATTCGCCGAAGCTGGCGCAGGCCTGCTCCCTGGCCCCGAGCGCGACGAGCGATTGGCCGAGCCGCAGCATCGCCTCGGGCGCCCTGGCGGTGCGGCTGTAGCGCTGGGAAATCTTCAGATATTGCTCGGCCGCCTCGCGATGCCGCCCGCGCTGAAAGAAACTCTCGCCGAGAAAGAACACCGCATCGGCGGCGAGGCGATCCTTCGGATTGCGGCTGATGAAATCGCCGAAGGCCTTCTCCGCCGCCTCGTATTGGCCGGCGCGGTAGTGGCCCATGGCCAGATCGTAGTCGAGACGCGGCCCGCCCTGGGGGGCGATGGAGGCCGTCGTGGTCGTCGCCGGGGCCGGGGCCGCGGGCGCGGCGGCCGGCGTCGCGCCGGGCGGCGGCGGCTGCCAGCCGTTGACGCCGGGACGGGACAGGTCGAGCGGCTGGCCGGGGCCGGCGTTGAGATCAACCGCCGCCGTCGCGCGCGGCGGCGCGGGCAGGGGCGCGCTCGCCGTCGCGGCGCCGATCGGCCGGGGGGCGCCGGGCGCGGCGGGATGGGCGTCGGGTTCGAAGGCGTCGCCGCGCCGCCCGCGCGCCGGCGCCGGATTGACGGCGATTCCGGGCGCGCCCGACAGGCCCGAAGCCGCCGGCGTCGCCGCCGCGGCCGTCGGCGCCGGAATGATCTCCGGTTCGATGTCGCCGCGCCGCTCGCGCGCGGCGGGCGCGGGCGCGCGGCTCTTGCCGCCGGCGTTTTCCTGGAAGCGGAATTCGACGTCCTGCTGGAATTTCTTCAATTGCTCCTCGAGCCGGCGCTGCTGGTGCTGCATTTGCTCGATCTGGCCGTTCATCTGCCGCAACTGGTTTTCGGCGCGATCGATCCGCACCACCAGTCCGCCGGAATCCTGAATCCGCTCATATGAGGGGCCTGCCCCGGCGATCTCGGCCGGCGGCCGACCATAAATCTGCGACACGCGCAGACGATACTGGCCTTCGGCGACGCCGGCCTCGAGCGCGTCGAGCCGGTCGGCCTCTCGCATCGGCCCTTCCTGGGCGGAAGACGGAAAAATCGGCGCGGCGGCGATCGCCGCGACAAGCAAAATTCGTTTCATGGGCGCTGTCGTCTCGTCAGTCCGTGGACCCCTGACCGCACCATCGCCGCGCAGTTCGGCCAAATTTCGGCGCCGGCGCGGCGCGGACGCGGCCAAACACGTTAAGCACATTTACGAAGCGTCAACCATAGGCTAATCGAAACCGTCTATCATGCGTCCCTGGCGGCTCGCGGCGGCGAATTCGGGCGGCGCCGGCAGGTTGAACGACAGTAGAGGCGCGGCATGACTCGCAAATATTTTGGCACCGACGGCATTCGCGGCCGCGCCAACGGCGTCATTACCCCGGAACTGGCGATGAAGGTCGGGCAAGCGACGGGCCTGGCCTTTCAACGCGGCGAGCATCGCCATCGCGTCGTCATCGGCAAGGACACGCGTCTGTCGGGTTATATGATCGAATACGCCATGGTCGCCGGCTTCACGTCGGTGGGCATGGACGTGCTTCTGCTTGGTCCCATTCCGACGCCGGCCGTCGCCATGCTGACGCGTTCCATGCGCTGCGACGTCGGCGTCATGATCTCCGCCTCGCACAACGCCTATGAGGACAACGGCATCAAGCTGTTCGGCCCTGACGGCTTCAAACTGTCCGACGAGGTCGAGCGCGACATCGAGAAGCTGCTCGACGCCGATCTGGGCCGGCAATTGTCGAAATCGCCCGATCTCGGCCGCGCCAAGCGCGTCGAATCCGTTCACGCCCGCTATATTGAATTCGCCAAGCGCACGCTGTCGCGCAATCTGTCGCTCGATGGCTTGCGCATCGTCGTCGACTGCGCCAACGGCGCGGCCTACAAGGTGGCGCCCGAGGCCCTTTGGGAGCTTGGCGCCGAGGTCTTTTCCATCGGCGTCGATCCCGACGGCTTCAATATCAACCGCGACGTGGGCTCCACCGCGCCCGAGGCGCTTGCCCGCAAGGTGCGCGAGGTGCGCGCCGATGTCGGCATCGCCCTCGACGGCGACGCCGACCGCGTGCTCATCGTCGACGAGAACGGCCATGTCATCGATGGCGATCAACTGATGGCCGCCGTCGCCGAGAACTGGCGCGACGAGGGTCGGCTGGCGCGTCCGGGCGTCGTCGCCACCATCATGTCCAATCTCGGCCTTGAGCGCTATCTGGGCGGGCTGGGACTCGAGCTGATCCGCACCGCGGTCGGCGACCGCTACGTGCTCGAACACATGCGCGAACACGGCTACAATCTTGGCGGCGAGCAGTCCGGCCATCTCATACTCTCGGATTACAGCACCACGGGCGACGGCCTCGTTGCGGCGCTGCAATTGCTCGCCGTCGTGCAAAAACAGGACAAGCCCGTCAGCCAGGTCTGCCGCCGCTTCGAGCCCTTGCCGCAGATTCTCAAGAACGTTCGCGTCAAGAGCGCCGCGCCCCTGACGCAGGACCGCGTCCGGAAAGCGATCGAGGACGGCAAGGCGCGACTTGGCGTCGGCGGCCGTCTCGTCATCCGCCCCTCCGGCACCGAGCCGGTCATCCGCGTCATGGGAGAAGGCGACGATCACGACCTTGTCGAGCGCGTCGTCGACGATATTTGCGAGTCGCTCGTCGACGCGGCGTGATCGTGGTCTTGGTTAAATTTTACGGTTAAGCCCCTCTTAAGGTCTTTCTGGCAACTTCCCTTCGTCAACCAATCCTCGGGCCGATTGCACGCCCGGACTTTACGAAGGGAACTGGACCATGGGCAGCAAGAAGGCCCTCACCCTGGCGGGCGTCCTCGTGGCGGGCGCCATTCATTCGGCGAGCGCGGCCGACCTCCTGCCGCCGCCGCCGGTTCTGGATGCGCCGCTGCGCGGCACGGTGGTCGAAGCTTCAGGCTTCTATCTGCGCGGCGACGTCGGCGTCGGCATCGCCGGCTCCACCAAACTGCGCCAGTCGTTCGACGCCGGCTTTGCGGTTCCCGGCCTCGCCGTCGATTCCGAGAAGCGCGGCGATCAGGCCTTTATCGGTCTCGGCGTCGGCTATCGCTTCAACAACTGGTTCCGCGCCGATCTGACGGGCGAGTATCGCTCGGCCGCCGGCTGGAACGCCGTCGCCAGCTACACCTGCGCCTCGCTCTCCGGCCGCTGCTACGACCACTACAATGGCCGCGTCGCCAATTCCGTGTTCCTCGCCAACGCCTACGCCGATCTCGGCACCTGGTCCGGGCTGACGCCCTTCCTCGGCGTCGGTCTCGGCACGGCGCAGCATCGCTTCCAGAGCCTCACCGACGCGGATTATCAGCTCGGCGGCTTCGGCTACGCCAAGGACAAGGATTCGTGGAAATTCGCCTGGGCGCTCATGGCCGGCCTCGGCTACGACGTCTCGCCCAATCTCAAGCTGGAACTCGGATATCGCTATCTGAACATGGGCAAGGCGACGTCCGGCAACATCGTCTGCCAGAACACGGCCGCCTGCGGCAACGAGGTGCAGAAGGTCGCCATGTCCTCGCACGACATCCGCCTCGGCATGCGCTGGATGCTTTCCGACACGCCGGTCGCGCCGATGCCGGCGCCCCTGGTGCGCAAATACTGAGCGTCCCGCGATCGCAGGACAAGAAAGCGCGGCCTTTGGGCCGCGCATTTTTTTTAGGCGTGAAGAATTCATTGAATTTTTAAGCTAAATAATTGGTAATTCGCTGCATTTCACCGTTTAGAGTTAAGTCGGGTTTAAGAAATTCCGCACATAGTTCTTCCGAGTTGGCCACGGACGCGACGCCGTGGATGTGTCGGAGGACGAGAAGATGCGCAATCAGGCTCTACGGGCGCTCACGGTCGGCGCGGCGACGCTGGCGGCCGCCGCGCTCGCCGGAACGGGCGCGCGAGCCGCGGATATGTCCGCGCCGATGGCGCCTGCCCAGCAATTCAATCCCCAGCCGGTCGAACTCGGCACAGGCTGGTATTTGCGCGGCGACATCGGCTATGCGCTTGAAAAACCGGTGCAGCTCGACGCGGATCTGGCTGTCGGCTCGAAGCGGCGCGGCCAATATGACGTCACGCTGGGCGCCGGCTACAAGTTCAACAACTGGATGCGCGCCGATGTGACCTATGACTGGCGCCCCAACAGGAACGCCAGCAATTCCGGCTCCGCTCCCTGCGTCACCGCCGCCGCCTCGGGCGTCTTCACCACGGCGCAGTGCGACGCGACCTCGACGACGACGCTGAAGCAGCACGCCGTGCTGGCCAATGGTTATGTCGATCTCGGCTCCTGGGCCGGGGTGTCGCCCTATCTCGGCGCCGGCGTCGGCTTCGCCAAGCTCGGCGTCAGCGGCGCCAATGTCTACCGGCTCGCCGGCGTGGCGCCGGCCGCCGCGATCGTCGATTCCGTGACCGGCGCGACCTACACGTTCAATTACGGCAGGGTTCTGTCGAAGAACTACTACAATATGGCCTGGGCGCTGATGGCCGGCTTCGCCTACGATATCAACGCGAACGCCAAGCTCGACATCGGCTATCGCTATCTCAGCGCCGGAACCTACGGGGCCCTTTCGCCGGTCACCGGCAAGGTGACGAAGAAAACCATGGACAGCCACGAGGTGCGCGTCGGCGTCCGCTACATGATCGACGGCTCCGGCATCTGATCGGGGGCGGCGCGAGACCCCGGGCGAGGCGGGCTTCGGCCCGCCTTTTTGCGTTTCTGCGAATATTCCTGTGGCGGATCGCCGCGCCGCCTTGACCGGGACGGGGCGTTTGCTTTATCGCCGTCAGCGGGACACCTCTCCCCAACGAGAGGCGCCCATCTGAAAGGATGGCTCAGACATGACGAATATGCCCGCCACGCGCCCGAATTGCGCCAATTTCTCCTCCGGCCCCTGCGCCAAGCGCCCCGGCTGGACCCCCGAAGCCCTCAAGGACGCGCCGCTCGGGCGCTCGCACCGCGCGAAAATCGGCAAGGCGAAGCTGAAGCTCGCCATCGACCTGACGCGCGAGGTGCTGCAGGTTCCCGCCGATTATCGCATCGGCATCGTGCCGGCCTCCGACACCGGCGCGGTGGAGATGGCCCTGTGGTCGCTGCTCGGCGCCCGCGGCGTCGACGCGCTCGCCTGGGAGAGTTTCGGCGAGGGCTGGATCACCGACATCGTCAAGCAGCTCAAGCTCAAGGACACGCGCGTCCTCAAGGCGGGCTACGGCGACATCGTCGATCTGGCGTCCGTCAATTTCGACAATGACGTCGTTTTCACCTGGAACGGCACGACCTCGGGCGTGCGCTGCCCCGACGGCGACTGGATTCCGGCCGGCCGCACGGGCCTGACCATCTGCGACGCGACATCGGCCGCCTTCGCCCAGCGCCTGCCGTGGGACAAGCTCGACGTCGTCACCTTCTCCTGGCAGAAGGCCATGGGCGGCGAGGGCGCCCATGGCGTGCTCATTCTCGGACCGCGCGCCGTCGCGCGACTGGAGAGCTACAGCCCGCCCTGGCCGATGCCCAAGATTTTCCGCATGACCAAGGGCGGCAAGCTGATCGGGGGCATTTTCGAGGGCGAGACGATCAACACGCCGTCGATGCTCTGCGTCGAGGACTATATCGACGCCCTGCAATGGGGCAAAACGGTCGGCGGTCTTGACGGCCTCGTCGCCCGCGCCGACGCCAACGCGAAGGTCATCGCCGACTGGGCGGCGAAAACGCCGTGGATCGACTTCCTCGCCGGCGATCCGGCGATTCGCTCCAACACCTCCGTCTGCCTCAAGGTCGTCGATCCGGCCGTCGCCGCCTTGCCGGCCGACGGGCAGGCGGCCTTCGCCAGGGCGCTCGTCTCCGCGCTCGAAAAGGAGAAGGCGGCCTATGACATCGGCGCCTATCGCGACGCGCCTCCCGGCCTGCGCGTCTGGTGCGGCGCGACCGTCGAGACGGCCGATGTCGCGGCCCTGACGCATTGGCTTGACTGGGCCTTCGCGACCGAGAAGGCGAAACTCGGCGCCTGACGCGCGTCCCCTCTCCCGCGCAGCGGGGGAGGGACAGGGAGGGGGCCATGCCGCCTCCCGGGATCGCCTGTAATTTCTGCAACCCCCTCCCCACCCCTCCCCCGCTTTGCGGGAGAGGGAGTCCGATCGAGGACTTTCCCATGACCAAACCCCGCGTTCTCATTTCCGACGCCCTGTCCCCCGCCGCCGTCGCCATCTTCAGGGAGCGCGGCGTTGACGTGGATTTTCGCCCCGAACTGGGCAAGGACAAGGACAAGCTCGCCGAGATCATCGGCGATTATGACGGCCTGGCCATCCGCTCGGCCACCAAGGTCACGCCGAAGATTCTCGAAAACGCCAAACGCCTGAAGGTCATCGGCCGCGCCGGCATCGGCGTCGACAATGTCGATATTCCGGCGGCGACCGCGCGGGGCGTCATCGTCATGAACACGCCGTTCGGCAATTCGATCACGACGGCCGAACACGCCATCGCGCTGATGTTCGCGCTGGCGCGCGAAATCCCCGCCGCCGACGCCTCCACCCAGGCCGGCAAGTGGGAGAAGAACCGCTTCATGGGCGTCGAGATCACCGGCAAGACGCTGGGCGTGATCGGCTGCGGCAATATCGGCGGCATCGTCGCCGAGCGCGGCGTCGGCCTGCGGATGCGCGTCATCGCCTTCGACCCCTTCCTGACGCCCGAGCGCGCGCTCGATCTCGGCGTCGAGAAAGTGGAACTCGAGGATCTCCTCGCCCGCGCCGATTTCATCACCCTGCACACGCCGATGACGCCGCAGACGAAGAACATTCTTTCGGCGGAAAACCTCGCCAAGACGAAAAAGGGCGTGCGCGTCATCAATTGCGCCCGCGGCGGCCTCGTCGACGAGGTTGCGCTGCGCGCCGCGCTCGACTCCGGCCATGTCGCCGGCGCGGCCTTCGACGTGTTCGTCGAGGAGCCGGCCAAAACCAATCCGCTGTTCGGCCATCCCAATGTCGTGGCGACGCCGCATCTGGGCGCCTCCACCAACGAGGCGCAGGAAAACGTCGCCCTGCAGGTTGCCGACCAGATGTCGGAATATCTGATGCGCGGCGCCATCTCCAACGCCGTCAACTTCCCGTCGATCACGGCGGAAGAGGCGCCGAAGCTGAAGCCCTATATCGCGCTGGCCGAAAAGCTCGGCTCCTTTGCCGGTCAGCTCACCGAGACCGGCCTGAAGAAGGTGACGATCGCCTATGAGGGCCATGTCGCCGACCTCAAGATCAAGGCGCTCACCTCGGCGGCCATCGCCGGCCTGCTGCGGCCGATGCTGTCCGACGTCAATGTCGTCTCGGCGCCGGCCGTCGCCAAGGAGCGCGGCGTGGTGATCGAGGAGGTGAAGCGCGACGCGCAGGGCGAATACGAATCGCTGATCACCCTCTCCGTCGTCACCGAGAAGCAGGAGCGTTCGGTCGCCGGCACCGTGCACGACGGGCGCCCGCGCATCGTCGCCATCAAGGGCATCGACGTCGACGCCGATTTCATGCCCTCGATGATCTATGTGTCGAACGAGGACAAGCCCGGCTTCATCGGCCGGTTCGCCGGCCTGCTCGGCGACGCGCAGATCAACATCGCCACCTTCGCGCTCGGCCGCGACACGCAAGGCGGCTCCGCCGTCGCGCTCGTCGGCGTCGACGGCGACGTGCCGGAAAAGGTGCTGACCGAAGTGCAGGCCCTGCCGGGCGTGAAACAGGCCAAGGCGCTGAAGTTCTGATCACTTTCGGTTGAATGCGAAATCAATCGACTCCTCCCCCGCGCAAACGCGCGGGGGCTTCATTCGCCGCCGCCCATCCTCGCCAGCAGCGCCTTCGACGGGAACCCGTCGGCGGGCGTGAGTCCCGCGCTCTTCTGATATGCGTGCACGGCGAGGCGGGTGATCGGGCCGAAGCGGCCGTCGATCTTGCCGTCGTAGAAGCCCTTCTGTTTCAGGATCGTCTGGATGCGCGCGCGCCCCGCCGCGTCGAGCCCGTCGTCCTTCGGCCAGACGGCGCGGACGCCTTCGCCGCCGCCGATGCGCCTGGCCAGAACCGACACGGCGGCGGCGTAGCTGTCGGAGAAATTATAGGCTTTCAGCACGAAGAAGTTTGGCCCGAGCAGCAAGGCGGGACCTCTGGCGCCGGCGGGCAGGAACAGCATCGCCTCGCCGGACGCCGGCAGCGCGTCGCCGTCAATGTCGCGGAAACCCATGCGGCTCCAGGCCCCGAACCCCTGTTTCAGCGCGCTCCAGTCGAAGCCGTCGGGAATGCGCGTTTCGACGAGCGGCGGCGACCGCGCGATCCAGCCGGAATTGTTCAGGAACCGCGCGATCGAGGCCAGCGCGTCGGGCGCGGAGCCCCAGATGTCCGGCGCGCCGCCGCCGAGGCTCGCCGCATGTTTGAGATAGGCCGAGGGCATGAATTGCGGATGGCCCATCGCGCCGGCCCAGGAGCCTTTCATCCGCGCGCGCTCCGCCAGCCCTTTCTCGATCATGACGAGCCCGGCGATGAACTCCTCCGCATAGACCGGATTGTCGGGATGGGCGTAGGCGAGCGTCGCCAGCGAGCGCAGCACGTCGCGCTGGCCCATGTCGCGGCCGAAATCCGTCTCCATGCCCCAGATGGCGAGCACGATCTCCCTGTCGACTCCGTATTCGCTCTCGATGCGCGACAGCGCGGCCGAATGGCCGCGCGCCTGCGCCTGCGCCCGCGAGGCCCGCCCGGCCGAGGCCGCCTGCGCCAGATAGGCGGGCAGCGGCTTCGAGAATTCCGATTGTTTGGCGCGCAGCCCCATCAGCGACGCATCGGCCGCGAGCCCGTCGGCGGCCGAATCGAATGTCGCCCGCGACACGCCTGCGGCGCGCGCGCGCGGCCACAGGCTTTCGAGAAAAGCGGAAAAGTCGCCGCGCGCCAGCGCCGCGCCGGGCAGGGCGGCCAGCAGCAGCGACAGCGTCGCGCGTCGGGAGAGAGAGAATGTCATGCCTTGCGCTCCGACAGCCACACGCCGCCAAGGCCCAGGGCCAGCGCGGCGCCGTGATAGAGATGGAACTCCTCGCCGAGCAGCAGCACGGCGAACAGCGCGCCGAACATCGGCACGAGATTGGAGAACAGCCCGGCGCGTCCCGGTCCGATCAGTTCGACGCCGCGCATGAAAAAAACCTGGCTCGTCAGCGACGGTCCGAGCGCCACGAACAGCAGGATGAGCCAGCCTTTCAGCGTCGGCCAATAGCTCAGGCCCATCGCCAGTTCGCCGACGAACATCGGCAGCGAGGACACGCAGGCCGCCGCCGCCAGCGCGGTGAAGAAGACCAGCGCCGGCAGCTGCGGCCGGTCGCGCAGCGCCAGCGTATAGCCTGCGTAAAGCGCGCAGCCGGCGAGCAGCATCACGTCGCCGCGGTTGAAGGCAAGGTCCGGGATGCGGCGCGGATCGCCATGCGTGGCGACAAGGATGACGCCGACGAACGTCACCGCCAGCCCGGCGACCTGCATCAGCGTCGGCCGCGCGCCCTTGAACAGCGCCGCGCCGATCAGCACCATCGGCGGAATCGAGCTTTGCAGCAGCGTGATGTTGACCGCGCTCGTGTGATGGCCGGCGAGATAGAAGAACACGGTGAAGCCGGTGAAGCCCGAGAGCGCCATCAGGAAAATGCGGGTGGCGTTGGCGCGCAGCGCCGCGCGTTCGCGGCGCAGGTCGTCACGCAGCAGAAACGCCAGAACGACGAAAACCGCCACCCAGCGGAACAGCACGATGGTCATCGGCGAGACATGGCCGACGGCCATGCGGCTGGCCACGCCGTTCGCGCCCCACAGGGCGGCGGTGACGGTCAGCAGCAGAACGGCGTGGCCATAGGCCTGCCGGGCGAGGCGGTGAAGCGGGGAGGGCAAAGGAAACGGCGAATCCGTGTGATATCGGGCGATGATTTGACCCCCAGCATGGCGGCGCGGGACGCTCGCGTCCAGTTTGGGCGCGGGAATTTGCGTTTTTCGCCGCGGATCGGCCCTCAAAAACCCGGAATCGCGCGGCGAACTCGCGCCAGCTTGGCCCTGGCGCCATGAGGGGAGATCATCCATGACGTTCCGCACTGTCCTGAGGGGCGCGTCCATCGCCGCGCTCTGCGCCGCCGCCCCGGCGCTCGCCGCCGAAGTCGAAGTGACGTCGAGGATCGACGCCGTCACCGTGTTTCCCGACGCCGCCATGATCACGCGCGTCGGCGCGGTGGAGGCGCCGGCCGGCGCCGCCACACTCGTCTTCCGCGGCCTGCCGATGAACGTCGATCCGGCCTCGCTGCGCGTAACTGGCGAGGCCGGCGGAAAGCTCGCCATCGGCGCGGTCGAGGCGCGCGTGGTTCCCGGCGAGAGCCGTCAGGCCGACAGCGCCGTCGAAACGCGCCTGAAACAATTGCGCGCCGAGCGCGAGGGCTGGCAGGTGACGATCGACGCGCTGGCGATCAAGCTGGCGATGATCGGCAATTACTCGAAGATCGAGCCGCAGAAACTGGCCGGTGAGGACAAGGTTGTCAACATCGCCCAATGGTCCTCCGCCTTCGACATGATCGGCTCCGCCGCCGCCAAGACAGGCGATGAATTGCGCTCCGCCAGGGTCAGGGCGCGCGAACTCGACGAGGAGATCAAGGCGCTCGCCGCCGGCCGCGGCCGGCCCGCGCCCGGCGCCAGGGGCGGCCCCACGCGCGACGTCACCGTCGAGATCGAGGCGGCGCAGGCCGTTCCGGCGAAATTCACGCTCACCTACCGTATCTCCGGCGCCGGCTGGAACGCCGTTTACGACGCCCGACTCGACAGCCAGAAACCGGCGCTCGAATGGGTGCGCCGCGCCGCTGTGAGCCAACGCACCGGCGAGGACTGGAGCGATGTCGCGCTGGCCGTCTCGACGGTGCAGACCAGCGGCGGCGCGCAGGCGCCGGACGTCGAGACCCAGAAGCTTGTCTTCATCGAGGTCGCCGAACCCGAGCCGGTTTATCGCGGCGGCCGCAAAAAGAAGGCCGCCCGCCGCATGTCGGAAACGGCTGACGCGGCGAAGGCGGGCGCGCCGCCGGCGGCCGCGGTTCTCGCCGCGCCCGCGCCGCCCCCGGCGCCGGCCGAGGAAAGTCAGGCCAGCGTCGAGGCTGGCGCCTTTCAGGCGACCTTCCGCATTCCCGGCCGTGTGAGCCTCGCCGCCGACGGTTCGGTCAAGACGCTGCGCGTCTCTGGCGCCAATGTCACGCCAACCCTCAGCGCGCGCGCCTCGCCATCGGTGGAGGAGGCGGCCTGGCTGTCCGCCCGCTTCACGCCCGAGGATGAGGCGCCGGTGCTGGCGGGGCGGGTCAATCTGTTCCGCGACGGCGTTTTCGCCGGCACGGCGCCCGTCAAGCTCACCGCGCCGGGCGAGCCGGTCGACCTCGGCTTCGGCGTCGACGATCGCGTCAAGGTCACGCGCGCGCCGGTCAGGCGCAAGGAGAACGAGCCGACCTGGTTCGGCCAGACCAGGATCGACTTGCGCGATTTCAGGACCGTCGTGAGGAACCTGCATTCCTTCCCGATCAGGGTTGCGGTCACCGACCGCGTTCCGATCTCGGAAAACACGGCCATTGTCGTCGAAACCCTGTCGCAGACGACGCCGCCGACCGAGAAGCAGGTGGGCGACAAGCGCGGCGTCATGGGCTGGACCTTTGATCTCGCGCCCAACGAATCGAAAGAACTGCGTCTCGCCTGGCGCGTCAAATGGCCGTTCGAACGTGATATCGAGACGGTCGAGGGCGGCCGGTGAGGCGCGCGCTTTACTCTCGCGGCGCGATCCGGTAATTGATCCGCGCAATGAGCCCCGGCCTTGCGCCGGGGCTTTTTCGTGCGGACGCGCCGCGAGGCGCGCGCGAGGGAAAGCTTTTCGACATGGCGAATGTGGTGGTCGTCGGCGCCCAATGGGGCGATGAGGGGAAGGGCAAGATCGTCGACTGGCTGTCGATCGAGGCCGATGTCGTCGTGCGGTTTCAGGGCGGCCACAACGCCGGCCACACGCTTGTCATCGACGGCGTGACCTACAAGCTGTCGCTGCTGCCATCCGGCATCGTGCGGCCGGGCAAACTCTCGGTCATCGGCAACGGCGTCGTGGTTGATCCGCATCATCTCGTGTCCGAAATCGCCAAGCTGCGCGGGCAAGGCGTCGCGATTTCGCGCGACAACCTGCGCATCGCCGAGAACGCGCCGCTGATCCTGTCGCTGCATCGCGAACTCGACGGCCTGCGCGAAGACGCCGCCAGCGCCGGCACGAAGATCGGCACCACCAAGCGCGGCATCGGACCGGCCTATGAGGACAAGGTCGGCCGCCGCGCCATCCGCGTTATGGATCTCGCCGACCCGGCGACGCTTGACGCCAAGATCGAACGGCTGCTGGCGCACCACAACGCGCTGCGCCGCGGCTTCGGTCTTCAGGAAATTTCCGTCGCGTCCATCCGCGACGAATTGAAGCAGGTGGCCGACGCCGTCCTGCCCTTCATGGACCGCGCCTGGTCGCTGCTCGAAGATCTGCGCCGCGCCGGCAAACGGATCCTGTTCGAGGGCGCGCAGGGCGCGCTGCTCGACATTGATCACGGCACCTACCCCTTCGTCACCTCGTCCAACACTGTCGCGTCGAACGCCGCGACGGGCTCGGGCCTCGGGCCGAAAGCCGTCGGCTATGTCCTTGGCATCGCCAAGGCCTATACGACGCGCGTCGGCGAAGGCCCGTTCCCGAGCGAGCTGCACGACGAGACCGGCCGCCTGATCGGCGAGCGCGGCCATGAATTCGGCACCGTGACGGGCCGCGCGCGCCGCTGCGGCTGGTTCGACGCGGTTCTCGTGCGCCAGACGGTGAAGACCTCCGGCATCGATGGCATCGCGCTGACAAAGCTCGACATTCTCGACGGCTTCCGGGAGATCAAGGTGTGCGTCGCCTATGATCTCGACGGCGAGCGCATCGACTATCTGCCGGCCAGCCAGGCGGCGCAGGCCCGCGTCAAGCCGATCTACGAGACGATCGAAGGTTGGGCTGGCACGACCGCCGGGGCGCGCTCCTGGGCGCAATTGCCGGCGCAGGCGATCAAATATGTGCGCCGCGTCGAGGAATTGATCGGCGCGCCGGTGGCGCTCTTGTCGACGAGCCCCGAGCGTGGCGATACGATCCTCGTGCATAACCCGTTTCAGGACTGACGCGGGCGTTGCAGCCAAAGCGCCGGTCTTGACGGATGGGTCAAGGAGTGGTCGGAAATAGCAATGGCTGAATATTATCCTCTGCTCGCCAAAGCCGTCGCCGGCCTGCCGAACGCGACTCCGCAATCGCGCGGCGCCATTTACGAGCGCGCTCGCAAGGCGCTGCTCAACCAGTTGCGTTCGATCCAGCCGCCGATCGCCGAGGCCGACATCGACCGCGAGGCCAGGGCCCTCGACAGCGCCATCGCCCGGCTGGAGGCCGAACTGACGCCGAAGGCCGAAGCGCCGAAGCCGGCTCCGCCGCCTCCGCCTCCGCCTTCGCCTCCGCCTCCGCCGAAGGCGCCGCCGCCCGCGTCCGAGGCGCCGAAGCCTGCGCCCGAAACAAAGCCGCAACCCGCGCCGGCCGGCCGAAGCGGCGTCGCCGGCTTCGCGGCGCCCAAAACGCCTTTGCCGAAATCGCCCGACGACGATTTCTCGCCTTATGACGATTCCCTCGGCGCCGAGGCTGCGCCGCCCGCCTTGCGCGCCCGCGCCGGGGCGCAGCGCCCCGCCGCCCCGCAGCCGCCCGATCCGGAGGCGCGCGGCAAGAAGCTCTGGATTGTCTTCGGCGTCGTCGCCGTGGTTGTGCTGACCGTCGCTGCGGCCGCATGGAAACTGCGCGACCGTCCCGAGGATGTGGCGAAACTGAAGCCGCCGACGCCGCAGGTCGAGACCGGCGGCCCAAAAATTGTCGAGCGCGTCTCGGGCGGCCAGCGCGAACCTGAAGCGCAGCGCGAGCAGGCGCCCGCTCAACCGACCGCCGAAGGCGGGCAGGTCGTGCCGGTGGCGCATCGCTCCGCCCTGCTGGTCGAGGCGCCGGAAGAGGCGGCCAAGGTCAAAACCTATATTGGCCGCGTCGTCTGGCGGCTCGAAAACACCGTTGCCGGACCGGGGCAGTCGCCGATGTTCGGCGTCCGCGCCGAGGTTGATATCGCCGACGCCGGCCTGCAGGCCGTCATGAGCATCCAGAAGAATTCGGATTCGACCCTGTCAGCCTCGCACACGATCAAGGTGCTTTTCACGCCGGCGTCGGGCGGGCAGATCGGCGGCGTCAAGGACGTCCGGATGCTCGAAATGCGCGGCGAGGATATGCCGAACGGCGATCCGCTCGCCGGCCTCACGGTGCAGATCGCCGAGAATTCGTTCCTCATCGGCCTCATGCGCGGCTCGGCCGAGGCCACGAACGTGGAATTGATGCGCGCGCGCGGCTGGTTCGATTTGCCGATCGCGCTCGCCAATGGCAAACGCGCCAAGGTGACGTTCGAGAAGGGCGTGTCCGGAGATCGCATCCTCAACGACGCGATGAAGCAATGGGCGGCGAAATAGGCTCTCGTCTCCGCCCGTCCTGTCGAAAAAAACGGCGCCCGTTCGGGCGCCGTTGAAGTTTCGGGTCTCTCGAAAGAATGCGGCCGGCGCGTGCGCCGCCCACGCGGGCGCCGCTCAGGACTGGCCGCCGCCCAGCACCGTCACGGCGCGGCGGTTCTGCGACCAGCACGAGATGTCGTTGCACACCGCGACGGGGCGTTCCTTGCCGAAGCTGATGGTGCGGATGCGCGACGCGGCGACGCCGCGCGCGATCAGATATTCCTTGGCCGCCTCGGCGCGCCGCGAGCCGAGCGCGAAATTATATTCGCGCGTGCCGCGCTCGTCGGCGTGGCCCTCGATGGTGAAGCTGTAACGGCCGTATTGGTTGAGCCAGCGCGCCTGCTTGTCGAGCGTCGCCTGCGACGTCGCGTTCAGCTCGGTCGAATCGCTGTCGAAGAACACGCGGTCGCCGACATTGACGACGAAATCCTGCGCGCTGCCCGGCGACGCCGCGCCGGCGCCGCCGCCGGCGCCCCCGGCGCCGAACCGCCCGCCGGCGCCGGCGCCGTCCTTGTCGGGATCCTTGGCGCAGGCGGCGAGCGCGAGACCCGCCGTCATCACGGCCGCGAGTTTGAGCCCGCGCGCCCGGTGAAGAAAGCTCATCTCATACTCCTTGTGGACGAGGATAAGAACTGCCCCTGTTCCTATCGCCCGATGGTTAAGCGAAGGTTCTGTAAACCTTGACGAGGGCTTGATTGGATGCGTCGCATTGGCGCGAACGTCATCTATGATTAACAAAGGGTTGACGGCCAAAATGGGGCAGGGCGCCATCCGGGCCCCGCTTAAAACGATTCAAAATCCCGTGCGTCCGCACGATTTTGCTTTTGCGCCGCCGCCGGCGACGCCATTGTATGCGCGACGACGAATACGAAGAGGCTGACGTCATGATGTCGCTTTCCACGGCTCTGCAATCGGGCGGCATTCTGCTGCGCGAGGGGCTGGAGGCCATGCTGGTCATCTCGGCGCTTGCGGGTTTCCTGCGCCGCGGCGGCGCCGACGGGACGCCGCTAAGGATGCTCTATGCCGGCGCCATCGCCGCGGTCGCGCTGTCCATCGTTGGCGCGGTGGTCATGGCCCTGTTCCTCAACGGCGCGCATGACGACCGCATTGAGGCGGCGATCATGCTCATCGCCGCCGCCCTGATGCTCTACATGAGCGGCTGGCTGTTCCTGAAGCAGGATCCACAGGCCTGGAAGGCGGAAATGAAGGCCATGGCCGAGAAGGCGCTGGCCTCGCGCACGGCCGAGGCGCTGGCGCTGATCGCTTTTCTCGCCGTCATCCGCGAGGGCGCCGAGACGGTGCTCTTCCTGCACGCGCTGGCCGGGACCAGCGGCGGCTGGAGCCTGTCCATGTTTGTCGGCCTCGCCGCGGCGGCGGCGCTTCTGGCGGGGCTGTTCGTCGCCATGCAATGGCTCGCGCTGCATCTGCCGCTGCGGCCGCTGTTCCTCGCCACCTCGGCGCTGCTGTTCGTCATGGCGTTGCGTTTCATCGCCGGCGCCGTGCAGGAGTTCCAGGAGCAGGGCATCGTGGCCGTGCACGACGCGCCGTTTCCGGACTGGATCGTCAAATTCGGGTTCAATCCGAATTGGGAATCGGTGGCGATTCCCGCCGCCGTCGCGCTGGCGGCGCTGGCCTCGACCATCATCCTGCGCGTGCGCGCCAAATCCGCCGCCGCGCCGTCTCCGGCCAATTGAGCGGCGCCGAAGGAAAAACGGCCGGCCGGGCGGGACGCCCGGCCTTGCGCATTCCGGCCTTCGCCGTCAGTTGAGCAGCGGCGACCAGGCCGGGTCGGAGGCGAAGTTCGACGTGGGCACCGGGAATTCGCCGCGGCCGAACACGTCGACCATGTGAATCTTCGCGCCGCCCGAACCGCCCGGATCGCGGAAGAACATCAGGTAGAGCCCGTTCGGCGCCCAGGTCGGGCCCTCGTTGTGATAGCCCTCGGTGAGGATGCGCTCGCCCGAGCCGTCGGGCTTCATCACGCCGATGGCGAAGCCCCCGGCCTTCTGTTTGGTGAAGGCGATGTAATCGCCTTTCGGCGACCACACCGGCGTCGAATAGCGGCCTTCGCCGAAGGACACGCGTTTGGCGCCGCCGCCCGACGCGCTCATTACATAGATTTGTTGCGCGCCGCCGCGATCGCTCTCGAAAGCGATCTGGCCGCCGTCGGGCGAATAGGAGGGCGAGGTGTCGATGGCGGCGGCGTCGGTCAGGCGCGTCGTCGCGCGCGAGCGCAGATCCATCGTGAACAGATTCGACGACGACCCCTGCGACAGCGACATGATGATTTTCTGCCCGTCCGGCGAGAAGCGCGGCGAGAAGGTCATACCGGGGAAATTGCCGACCGCCTCGCGCTGCCCGTTCTCGATATTCATCACATAGACCTTCGGGTCGCCGGCGCCGAAGGCCATATAGGCCACGTCGTGTGAGGAGGGGGAGAAGCGCGGCGTGACGACGAGATCGTCGCCTCGCGTCAGCGGCCGCATGTTGGCGCCGTCCTGATCCATGATGGCGAGCCGCTTGCGCCGCTTCTCCTTCGGCCCGGATTCGTCGACATAGACGATGCGCGTGTCGAAAAAGCCCTTCTCGCCGGTGATGCGGGTGAAGATCGCGTCGGAGATGATATGCGCCACGCGCCGCGAATTATTGGCGTCGGTGACATATTGCTGGCCGGCGACCTGCTGGCCGGTGGAGGTGTCCCATAGCCGGAAATCGGTCTGCAACCGCCCGTCGCCGCCGCGACCCGAGCGGCCGGTGACGACGAATTGCGCGTTGATCATTTTCCACTGGTCCATCTGCGGCGGTTGATCCGGATTCAAGACCTTCTCGACGAAGCTCTTCGAATCAATCGGCTGCAGGAACACCGAGCGGCGGAAATTGTTGGTGATCACATTGGTCAACAATTGCCCGGTCTGTTCGCCGGCGAAGGTCGTCACCGCCACCGTCACGGGTTTGAACGATCCACCCGGCTTCACGTCGAGATAGCGCGGCTGTTGCGCGCGCGCGAGCGACGGCGCGGCGAGACCCGCCCCGAGAATGAGGCCGGAGGCGGCGCGGCGGGTGAGAATGGTGCTCATGATCGGTCCTGATCCTGCGAAAGGGAATATCAAACGGCGGGCGGCTCAGCCCATGTCCTCCGGGTCGAAACGCACGATGCGCGACTTCCACTGCTGATAATAGGGCTGGAATTGCGCCGGAATGCGCAGCGGATTGCAGCGGCGCACCGCGCGCAGCGCGCTCTCGGCCAACGACTGCAAATTGGGATCGGAGGGCGGGTTGACGAGGCTCGGCCCGCCGATGAGCGCGCCATCCGCGCTGTAGCTGACGCGCACCTGCGGGATATAGCGTGCGCCGCCCGTGCCGAAATAGCTCCAGCAGCGCTTGTATTGCTCCTGCAACAACCCGTCGAGTTGACCCCACATGGAGGGCGACATGCGCGCGGCGCTCGCCGTCGGCGCGCCCTGCGAGGGCGTGGCTGAACGTTCGCGCCCGGTCGAGGCGGCGCGCTGCGGCGTCTCCCGCGACAAGGCGCGGGCGATGGCGCCGGGGTCGAAGCGCGACGGCTTGTCGTCGCTCTCCTCGCCGGAGCGCGGCCGTTGCGCGGCGGCTTTCGCCTGCTCGGTCGCCCTGGCCTTTTCGGCGGCGCGCGCGGCGCGGGCGTCGTCCTCGCGCTTCTTCTGGTCGAGCAGCTTCGCCACCTCGTCGAATTTCGGCTTTGGCGGCTCTTTCGGCTTCGCCTCCGCCTTCGGCGGCTCGGGCGGGCGCGGCTTGACTGGCGGCGCCGGCGGCTCGGGCTTCGGCTCCTCTTTCGGTTTGGCCTCGATCTTCGGCCGCGGCGGCGGCCGGGCGATCGGCTCGGCCTCGTCGGGCTCCGGCTTGTCCTCGGCCCTGGCCGGCGGAGTCGGCGGGGGCTTCGGCGCCTCGGCGCGCGGCGGCGCGGGCGGCGGCTCCGGCGCGATCGGGCGCGCCGGCGGCAGGGGCGGGCTTTCGGACGGCGGCAGGGCGGCGACGCGCTCGGGCGGCGTCGGCGGTTCAGGCGTGTCCGCCTCGCCGGGGTCGGCAATGCGCTTCAGCGGCGGCGGCGGAACGGGCGTGTCCTTGCGCGCCTCGGCCAGCGGCGGCGTTGGTTTCTGCTCGGCCTTTTCGGCCTCACGGTCGACGCGCGGGCGCGGCTGCGGCGCCTTCGCGCTCTGCTCGCCTTTCATGATCTGGTTGAATTGCTGATCGGTGACGACCTCCACCGGAACGCTTTCCTGCGCGTCGGCGAATTTGGCGTCGTCGGAGAAGGCGACGAGCGTCGCCGCCAGCAGGGCCGCATGGACCGCGCCGGAGACGAACAGACCGGGCTCGCGCGCCGAGACCGCCATGTCAGCCGCTCACTTCCTGTCCTGTTCGGTCACCAGCGCCACTTTCTTGAAGCCGGCGGCGGTGACCATCGACATGATTTCGGCGACGCGGCCGTAGTTCACCGCCTTCGCGCCGCGCAGATAGACGCGTTCGTCGAATCCGGCTTTGGCGACGGCCTTCAGCTTCTCGACCAATTGCTCGACCGCCACCGGCTGGTCCATCAGAAACACCTGGCCCTTGTCGTCGATGGCGATGGCCAGCGGCTTCTGCTCGATGTTGAGCGCCGCGGCGCGGGTCTGCGGCAGGTCGATCGGCACGCCGGTGGCGAGCAGCGGCGCCGCCACCATGAAGATGATCAGCAGCACCAGCATGACGTCGATGAAGGGCGTCATGTTGATTTCGGCCATGGCGCCGTAGCGGGGCACGCCTCGCCGCCGCCGCCGGCCTCCGGATGCGCCTCCCGACGCGGCTGACATGCCCATGGGCGAGCCTCCTCAGGCGGCGCGTTCGGGACGCTCGGCCTTGTGGCCGGCGTGCTGATCGATCTGGCGCGACAGGATGGAGGAGAATTCGTCGGCGAAACCCTCCATGCGCGCCTGGGTTTTCGCCACCTCGCCCTGCAGCTTGTTGTAGGCGATCAGCGCCGGAATGGCGGCGAACAGGCCGATGGCGGTGGCGAAGAGCGCCTCCGCGATGCCCGGCGCGACGACGGCGAGCGAGGTGTTCTTCGACGCGGCGATGGAGCGGAACGAGGTCATGATGCCCCAGACCGTGCCGAACAACCCGACGAACGGGCCGGCCGAGGCGACAGTGGCCAGCACCAGCAATTGCGATTCGAGCTTCTCCACCTCGCGCGCGATCGACACGTCGAGCACTTTCTCGATGCGCGCCTGCAGGCCCATGAACGAGGCGCCGGAATTCTGGAACGATCGCTTCCACTCGCGCATGGCCGCCACGAACAGGCTGGCCATGCCCGCCGTCGGGCGGGCCGAAAGCGTCGTGTACAGCTCCTCCAGCGACGAGCCCGACCAGAACACCTGCTCGAATCGCTCCATCGCCTGGCGCGTGCGCGCGAACAGGATGGTCTTGTTGACGATGATGGTCCAGCACCAGACCGAGGCCGCCAGAAGGCCGATCATCACGATCTTGACGACGAGATGCGCGCCCCAGAACATGCTCCACAGCGACACTTCGGCCATGGGCGCGGAGAGAGCGGAGCTTGCGACATCGGCGGCGTTCATCTCGGGTCGTCCTCGTCTCGGCGCGGTCAGGCAGGTGCGGCAGCGTTCCTGACCTGAAATTCCGTCGATTCTGCGGCCCCGAAACGGTTTTCGCCGGGCGCGATCCGACAGATCGAGTTAAGCGCCCGTCAGGGTTAACGGGGAGTTAGCGCGGCGGCGTTCCGCGCCTGCGCGGATGGCGGCGCATTACCAATATGTAATGGAGCAATACATGCCGCCGCCCCCTTTTGGCCATGAAAGCCCGCCCCTATATACGGGCGTTCGACGGTCGGCGCTTTCGCGGCCGTCAAGGCCTCGCCGGACCGGGGGGCCGAAGGAGGAATGAATGGCTGCTGCGCTTCCGATGATCGCCGGCGAAAGCGGACTCGCCCGCTATCTGGCGGAAATTCGTCGGTTCCCGATGCTGGAGCCGCAGACTGAATATATGCTGGCCAAGCGCTGGCGCGAGCATGAGGATCCCGAGGCCGCGCACAAGCTGGTCACCTCGCATCTGCGCCTCGTCGCCAAGATCGCCATGGGCTATCGCGGCTACGGCCTGCCGATCGGCGAGGTCATCTCCGAGGGCAACGTCGGCCTGATGCAGGCCGTCAAGCGCTTCGAGCCCGACAAGGGCTTCCGTCTGGCGACCTACGCCATGTGGTGGATTCGCGCCTCGATCCAGGAATATATCCTGCGCTCGTGGAGCCTCGTGAAAATGGGCACCACGGCCAGCCAAAAGAAGCTGTTTTTCAACCTGCGCAAGGCCAAGAGCCAGATTTCGGCTCTTGAGGAGGGCGATCTTCGCCCCGAGCATGTCGACAAGATCGCGACGAAGCTCGGCGTGTCGAAGCAGGACGTGATCGACATGAATCGCCGCATGGGCGGCGACGCCTCGCTCAACGCGCCGCTGCGCGAGGAGGGCGAAGGCGAATGGCAGGATTGGCTCGTCGACGACAGCGCCAACGCCGAGCACATTCTTGTCGACCGCGAGGAGAGCGACAATCGCCTCGGCGCGCTGCGCTCGGCCCTGTCCGTGCTCAACGACCGCGAGCGGCGCATCTTCGAGGCGCGCCGCCTCGTCGACGACCCGATGACGCTGGAGGATCTGTCGGCCGAATTCGGCGTCTCGCGCGAGCGCGTGCGTCAGATCGAGGTGCGCGCCTTCGAGAAGGTGCAGGCGGCGGTCAAGGCCGGCGTCGCGCGGATGGAGGCGCTGCCGCCGCCCCGGCAGATGGATCGAATCAGCGCGCGTTGACGCGCCACGAGCGCGACAGGCGCGGCGCCCGCCGCGCCTGTTCGCTCAGGTGTCCGCCCGGCGCCATTCCATGCCGAGGATCGGCAGCCCCGAGCGCGGGTTGACGCTTTCGCCGATCGTTTGGAAGCCTTCGCGCCGATAAAAGGCGATGGCGCGCGGATTGCCCATATTGACGTCAAGCGTGACGCGTCCGGGGGACAGGCGCCGCGCCTCCGCCAGCAGCGCGCGCGCCGCGCCGCCGCCCTGCGCCGCCGGCGCGACGGCGATCTGGTCGAGATGGCCGGTGCGGGGGTCGAGCGTCACGAAACCGAGCATCGCGCCGGTCGCCGTGTCGAAGGCGCAGCGAATCGCCGCGCCCGCCTCCTCCAGCGCGCGCAGATGATCGACGAACCACGACCGGCGGGCTTCGAAATCGATGTCGGGCATCGCCTGGCGCCAGGCGCCGATCCAGAGATCCGTCAATTCCGGCCCATGCGCCCAAACGAAAGCGTGAATAGCGATCCGCCGGTTCATTTCTCGGTGATTTTCAGCTCGATGCGGCGATTGCGCCGCAAGGCGTCGTCGCCGTCGCCCGCCTCCAGCGGCTGATGTTCGCCAAAGCCGGCGGCGGCGAGCCGGTTGGCCGAAACGCCTTTGGCGATGAGCAGCCGCACGACCGAGGTGGCGCGCGCCGAGGACAATTCCCAGTTGGACGGAAATTGCGGGGACTGGATCGGCCGCTTGTCCGTATGGCCGTCGACGCGCATGACCCACGGAATTTCCGGCGGGATTTCCTTTTCGAGATCGGCGAGCGCGCCGGCCAGTTTCTCGATTTCCTCGCGGCCCGCCGCCGCGAGCGTCGCCTGGCCCGGATCGAACAGCACCTCCGACTGGAAGACGAAGCGGTCGCCGACGATGCGCACGCCCGGACGGTCGCCCAGCACCTGCCGCAGCCGGCCGAAGAAATCCGACCGGTAGCGCGCCAGCTCCTGCACGCGCTGGGCGAGCGCCACGTTCAGCCGCGAGCCGAGGTCGGAAATGCGCGCCTGCGCCTCCTTGTCTTTTGCCTCGGAGGCTTGCAGCGCCTGCTCCAGCGCCGCCAGTTGCCGGCGCAAGGCGGCAATCTGCTGATTGAGAATTTCCACCTGCGCCAGCGCCCGCGCCGAAATCTGCTTTTCCGAATCGAGCCGAACGTTGGCCTCCGCCGCCGCGCCGCCGGCGCCCGAGGCGGCCGCGTCGCGCGCCTCGAACAGGCCCTGCAGCCGGGCGTTGTCCTGTTTCATGGCGTCGAGCGAGGCCTGCAGATTGGCGAGGCTCGCCTGCGCCTCGGTCTTGCCGGAGCGCTCCAGCGCCAGCAGCGAGGTCAATTCCTCGATCTGACGATTGAGCCGGGCGAGCGCCGTGTCCTTGCCGGTCAGTTCGCGCGACAGGAAAAACTGCGCCATCACGAACACGGACAACAGGAAAGTAATGGCCAGAAGCAGCGTCGACAGGGCGTCGACGAAGCCGGGCCAATAATCGAGGGGCCGTCCCTCGCGGCGGCGCCGCGCCAGCGCCATCAGCGCCGCTCCAGACCGGCGTTCAACCGGTCGATGGCCGTCTTGAGCTCCGCCTGCTGCAGCGACTGCGCCTCGGCCCATTCGCGAATCATGCGCTGCTCGTCGCGCATCCGCGCCACCAGCCCGTGCACGCCCTCGGCGAGGTCGGCGAGGAGCGGCGTCTGCGCGTCGGCCGCCGGCCTCGCCTCGCCGGTTTCGGCGATGCGGGCGGACAGATTATCCTCAAGCTCCTGATAGAAACGCGTCTGCGCCTGGTTCGCCTGCAGATCGAGAAAGCCGAGAACCAGCGAGCCGGCGAGGCCGAACAGCGATGAGGTGAAGGAGATGCTCATGCCGGCGAGCGGCGCGGCGAGGCCGTTTTTCAATTCGTCGAACATCACGGCCGCGTCCGCGCCGGTCTGCATCGACCTGATCACGCCACCGATCGAGCCCACGGTTTCGATCAGGCCCCAGAACGTGCCGAGCAGGCCGAGGAAGATGAGCAGCCCGGTGAGATAGCGCCCCGTGTCGCGCGCCTCGTCGAGCCGGGTGGCGACGGAATCGAGAATGGCGCGCAACATCAGCGTCGAAATGCCGCGCCCTTCTTTCGCGCCGAGCATTGCCGCCAGAGCCGCGAGCCGCGGCGGCGTTTCGGCGCCCGCCGCGCGGCTCGTTCCGTGGGAATTGACCCAGCGCGCTTCCGGAAAAAGCTGCGCCACCTGCCGCAGCGCCAGCGCCACGCCGATCAGCAGCACGCCGAGAATGAGGCCGTTGAGGCCCGGATTGGCCATGAAAGCCGCGGCGATCGGGCGATAAAGAATCAGCGCGAGAAATCCCGCCAGCGCCAGAAAGACCAGCATGCGCACAAGATAGATGCGCGGCGACGACAATCGATACGGGTCGAGAGGGGCCTCGGCCATGAACCAAAATCCTTTCGCTGATGCAGCGAAAGTCTAGCCGTTTCGCGACCGGGCGCCAATCACGCCGCCTTGAGGCGCTCCATCAACTGGCGATGGATGCGCTCGTTGCCGACGCAGGCCGAGCCCTTGTCGAGCATGTCCTGCCCGCCGTCGGCGTCGGTGACGTAGCCGCCGGCCTCGCGCACGATCAGCAGCCCCGCGGCGATGTCCCACGGTTGCAGACCACGCTCCCAATAGGCGTCGAAACGCCCGGCGGCGACGTAGCAGAGATCGAGCGAGGCGGCGCCGAGGCGTCGCACGTTGAGCGCTTTCGCCATGACGGCGGCGAGTTCCGCCTTGAACTTCGGATGTTCACTGGCCTTGCCCAGATGCGGCGCGCCGCAGGCGACCAGCGCCTCGGCGATTTGCGGGCGCGCCGCGACGCGCAGGCGCCGGTTGGCCGAGAAGGCGCCGGCGCCCTTCTCCGCCACATACATCTCGTCCGTCGCCGGATTGTAGACGACGCCGGCGACGAGTTGCCCCTCGCGCTGCAAGGCGACGGAAATGGCGAAGATCGGCAGCCCATGCAGGAAATTCGTAGTGCCGTCGAGCGGATCGATGATCCATGTGTGCGTCTTGTCGGCGCCCTCGACAACGCCGGCTTCCTCCATCAGGAAACCGTAACCCGGCCGCGCCCTGGACAATTCCTCGAACAGCACTTTCTCGGCGCGCTTGTCGGCGGCCGAAACGAAATCGCCAGGCCCCTTGACCGAGACCTGCAGATTCTCGACCTCGCCGAAATCGCGTTTGAGGCCGCGGCCCGCCTTGATCACGGCGGCGGTCATCACATTCATCAGGGCGGAGCGGATCATGTCTGTCTCTCGGGGGTCAGTCGGCGCGGCGCAGATAGGCGACTTCGGCGGTGTCGACGACAATGCGCTCGCCCGACGCGATGAACGGCGGCACGAGGATGCGCAACCCGTTCTCGAGTCTGGCCGGTTTGTAGGAGGAGGCGGCGGTCTGGCCGCGCAGCACGGGGTCGGCCTCGACGATCTCCAGCGTCACCTGCTGCGGCAGACGCACGCCGATCGGCCGGCCCTGATAGAGCTGCACCGTGACTTTCATGCCGTCCTGCAGGAAGGCGGCGCGCTCGCCGACAAAATCGGCGGCCAGTTCGAGTTGCTCGTAGCTCTCCTGATCCATGAACACGAGTTGCTCGCCTTCGGCGTAGAGATAGGAGAAATCCTTCAACTCCAGCTCTGCCTGTTCGACCGCCTCGTCGGCGCGGAAGCGTTCGTTGAGCTTGCGGCCGTCGATCAGGTTTTTCAGTTCGACCTGATTGAAGGCGCCGCCCTTGCCTGGCTTGACGGAATTGGTCTTGACCGCGACCCACAGCCCGCCGTCATGTTCGATGACGGCGCCGGGCGCGATCTGGTTGCCGTTGATTCTGGACATGGGAGTAAGGCTCGCGGGAGAAAGCTTGGCGCTCATGTGCCCGCCGCGCGCCCGCGCGTCAAGCCGCGTCAATTGCCGACATATTTGCGCACGGCCTCTTCGACCTGCGCTTTCTCCTGCGGCGAGAGCGCGGCCAGCGCGCCGTCGAGCCAATGGTCCTGCAAGCCGGCGGAGCGGGCGAGCAGATGCCATTTCATCGCCTCGACCGGATCGCGCGGCAGCCCGCGTCCGACCGTCAGCAGGCGGGCCACGCGGTTTTGCGCGATCGGATTGTTGCGCCCCGCCGCCTTGAGGAACAATTTGGCGGCGGCGGCCTCGTTCTTCTCCACACCCTCGCCGTTGAACTGCATGATCGCCAGTTCGACGATCGCCGCCAGATTGTTGTCCGAGGCGGCGCGGCCGATCCAGTCGGCGGCCTTGCGCTCGTCCTTCCCGACGCCCTTGCCCGATTTGTGGAGCAGGCCGAGCGAATAGGCGGCGTCCGAATCGCCGAGATCGGCGGCGCGACGGAAATGCTCCGCCGCTTTGGCGAATTGCGAGGTCACGCCGTCGTGCTCGAGCGCCGCGACGCCGAGATTGTAGGAAGCGCCGGCGTGGCCCATATCCGCCGCCTTTTCCAGCAGGGCCAGCGCCCCGGCGCGATCCTGCGCCACGCCCTCGCCGCGCAGCCGCGCCAGCCCGAGCGCGAAGATCGCCTGTCGGTCGCCCCGGTCGGCGGCCAGCCTGAACCAGCGCGCCGCCTCCTGCGGGTTGCGCTTCATGCCGAGGCCCTGGCCGTAAAGCGCGCCGACCAAAGTCATCGCCGCCGCGTCGCCCGGGTCGCGTTCGATTCGCGTCATCGCCTCTTTCAGCGCGGTGACGAAATAGCCGCGCTGGAAGGCGCCGAAGGCGAGATCGGGCGCCGCTTCGCCGGCTTGCGGCGCGCGTGTTGGCGGCTTTGCGTCCGGCTGCGCCTCCTGCGCCGCCGCCGGGGCGGCGCAGGCGAGGAACAGGGCGAGGGCGGCGCGCCTCATGCCGCGGGCCCGCGCGCCGTCAACGCCGCCTGCGCCTCGGCCACGGCCGCCGCCGGCCCGCGCGCATCGGACCACACCGCCCCGCCCAGCGCCACGAAATCGGCGCCGGCCGCGCATAGCGCGGCGACGTCGGACAAGGCCGGCGCATAGCCGACGCAGGGCACCTGAAAAATTTGCGACCACCAGTCCAGCCGCTCGATCGTCTCGGCCACGGGCGGCGCATAGCCGTCGGGCGCCGGTTCGCCGAACATCACGTAATCCGCGCCGTCCTCGCCGGCGGTCATGGCGTCGTCGCGCGTCTTCAGCCGGCCGGCGCCGACGATGCGCTCGGGCCTGAGCGTGTCGAGCGCGGCCTCGAACGGCTCGCCAGGGCCCGCGAGATGCGCGCCGTCGGCGTCGGCCCGCACGGCGAGCTGCGCGTCGCCCTCGACCAGCAGGGCCGCGCCGCGCGACTGCGCGGACGCGGCCAGCGCGCGCACGATCTTCTTCCGGGCGGACGGGTCATTCGTCGCGAAACGCAGCAGCACGGAGGCGACGTCGCCGGCGTCCATCGCCGCTTCGAGCCCGGACAGGAAGGCGTCCGCATCGGCGAGCGGCGGCGTGATCAGATAGAGACGGGGTTTTTCGGCGTCGGTCATGGCGGAGCACTCGTGGCGTTGCGTCTGTCTGTCGCGGAAAAATCGGGCGAAAGAGCGATGCGCCGAACGATTTGCCGACCGGGGGCCGACAATCCGCGCTGTTATGGACCGCCGACCTCGGGCCGGCAATCGACAAATGCAAAAGCAAAGGGCGGCCCGGCGGCCGCCCTCGCGTCATCCCGGGAAGGGTTTCACGCCTTCGGCGCCAACTCGCCTTTGGCGTAGCGCTGCGCCATTTCCGGCAGCGTCAGGCAGCGCTTGATCTTCGACGCCTTGCCGGCGGTCTCGAATTCCTCAAGCCGCTGGCGGCAGATCTTCTGCATCGCCTCCTGGGCCGGCTTCAGATATTTGCGCGGGTCGAACTCGGACGGCGACTCGGCGAAGACCTTGCGGATCTGGCCGGTGATGGCCATGCGGTTGTCGGTGTCGATATTGATCTTGCGCACGCCGTTCTTGATGCCGCGCTGGATTTCCGAGACCGGCACGCCCCAGGTCGGCTTCATCTGGCCGCCATAGGCGTTGATGATGTCCTGCAGATCCTGCGGCACGGAGGAGGAGCCGTGCATGACCATGTGCAGGTTCGGCATCTTGCGGTGGATCTCCTCGATCACATGCATCGCCAGCACCGCGCCGTCGGGCTTGCGCGTGAATTTGTAGGCGCCGTGCGACGTGCCCATGGCGATGGCCAGCGCGTCGACCTGCGTCTCCCTGACGAACTTCACCGCCTCGTCGGGGTTGGTCAGCAACTGGTCGTGGCTGAGCTTGCCCTCGGCCCCGTGGCCGTCCTCCTTCTCGCCCTCGCCGGTTTCAAGGCTGCCGAGCACGCCAAGCTCGCCCTCGATCGAGATGCCGCCGAGATGCGCCATGTCGGCGACCTTCTTCGTCACGCCGACATTGTAGTCCCAATCGGCGGGGGTCTTGCCGTCTTCCTTGAGCGAGCCGTCCATCATCACCGAGGTGAAGCCGGCCTGCATGGCGCTCATGCAGGTCGCCGGGCCGTTGCCGTGGTCGAGATGCACGCAGACGGGAATGTGCGGATACATTTCGACGACCGCGTCCATCATGTGCTTCAGCATGATGTCGTTGGCGTATTGGCGCGCGCCGCGCGAGGCCTGGATGATGACCGGCGCGTCGACCTCGTTGGCCGCGGCCATGATCGCCAGCGCCTGCTCCATATTGTTGATGTTGAACGCCGGCACGCCGTAGGAATGCTCGGCGGCGTGATCGAGCAACTGACGCATGGTGATGCGGGCCATTTGGATCTCCGTTTGAAACACGCGGCGGAGGCTAGGCCTCGCCGCTTTCCGAGAGGTTAAGCGCGCAGCGCCTCAACGCCGGGCAGAACCTTGCCTTCCAGCCATTCGAGGAAGGCGCCGCCGGCGGTCGAGATATAGCTGAAATCCTCGGCCGCGCCGGCGTGGTTGAGGGCGGCCACCGTGTCGCCGCCGCCGGCCAGCGTCAGCAGCTTGCCTTTTTTCGTCAGTTCGGCCGCGACCCTGGCGACGGCGTTGGTCGCCGCGTCGAAGGGCTCCATCTCGAACGCGCCGAACGGGCCGTTCCAGACCAGCGTCCTGGTCGCGCCAAGCACTTTCTCGACTTCGACCACCGAGCGCGGACCGGCGTCGAGGATCATGTCCGCCTCGCCGACATGATCGACGCTGACGACCTGCGAGGGCGCGTGCGCCCGGAACTCCTGCGCCACCACCGCGTCCGTCGGCAGCACGATCTGGCATTTGGCTGCCGCCGCGCCTTTCAGAATGTCCCGCGCGGTGTCGAGCAGATCCTTCTCGCACAGCGATTTGCCGACCGCCTTGCCCTGCGCGGCGAGGAACGTGTTGGCCATGCCGCCGCCGATGATGAGGAAGTCGACCTTCTTCACCAGATTGCCGAGCAGTTCGAGCTTGGTCGAAACCTTGGCGCCGCCGACGACGGCCGCGAGCGGACGATCCGGCTTTTCCAGCGCCTTCGAGATCGCCTCGACCTCGGCCTGCATGGTGCGGCCGGCAAAGGCCGGCAGCTTGCGGGCGAGGCCTTCGGTCGAGGCGTGGGCGCGATGCGCGGCGGAGAAGGCGTCGTTGACGTAGAGGTCGCCGAGCGCGGCGAAGCCTTCGACGATGGCCGGATCGTTCTTTTCCTCGCCCTTGTGAAAGCGGGTGTTCTCGAGGCACAGCACGTCGCCGTCCTTCATCGCCGCGACGGCGGCTTCGGCCTTCGGGCCAATGCTCTCGGGGCAGAACGCCACAGGCTTGCCGAGCACGCCGGCGAGCGCCTTGGCGACAGGTGCGAGGCTCTCCTTCTCCGAGGCGCGCGCCTCGTAGGCGTCGCCCTTCGGCCGGCCGAAATGCGCGAGCAGGATGACCTTGCCGCCCTTGTCGGAAATTTCCTTCAGCGTCGGAACGATGCGCTCCAGACGCGTCGCGTCCGTCACCCTGCCGTTTTCCATCGGCACGTTGAGATCGACGCGCACGAGCGCGCGCTTGCCGGAAAGGGCGACGTTGTCGAGGGTGCGGAAGGCGGACATGGCGTTCCCCAAATATGGTTTTGCATGCGAAAGGGGCGCGGCCCTTGCGGCGCCGCGCCCCGTTTGTCGGGTCAGATCAGCCTGGCCATCGCCACCGCGGTGTCGGACATGCGGTTCGAGAAGCCCCATTCGTTGTCATACCAGGACAGGACCGAGCACAAAGTGCCGTCCATCACCTTGGTCTGGTCCATGTGGAAGATCGACGAATGCGGATCGTGGTTGAAGTCGATCGAGACGTTCGCCGCGTTCGTGTAGCCGAGAATGCCCTTCAGCGGGCCATCGGCGGCGGCCTTGATCGCGGCGTTGATCTCGTCCTTGCTCGTCGCGCGTTTGGCGATGAACTTCAGGTCGACGACCGAGACGTTCGGCGTCGGCACGCGCATGGCGAAGCCGTCGAGCTTGCCGTTGAGGTCGGGCAGCACGAGGCCGACCGCCTTGGCCGCGCCCGTCGAGGTCGGGATCATCGACAGGGCGGCGGCGCGGGCGCGATACAGATCCTTGTGCATCGTGTCGAGCGTCGGCTGGTCGCCGGTGTAGGAATGGATCGTCGTCATCATGCCCTTCTCGATGCCGATGGCCTCGTGAAGAACCTTGGCGAAGGGCGACAGGCAGTTCGTGGTGCACGAGGCGTTCGAGACGACGAGATGATCCTTCGTCAGCTTGTCGTGGTTAACGCCGAAGACGACCGTCAGATCGGCGTTCTCGCCGGGGGCCGAGATCAGCACGCGCTTCGCGCCGGCCTTGAGATGCTCCGCCGCCTTGTCGCGGGCGGTGAAGATGCCGGTGCACTCCATGGCGATGTCGACGCCGAGCGCGCCGTGCGGCAGTTCCGCCGGGTTGCGGATGGCGGTGACCTTGATCGGCCCCGTGCCGACGTCGATCGTGTCGCCCGACACCGTCACCGTTCCCGGGAACTTCCCGTGCACCGAATCGTAGCGCATCAGATGCGCGTTGGTCTCCACCGGGCCGAGGTCGTTGATGGCCACGACCTGGATGTCCTTGCGGCCGGATTCCACGATGGCGCGCAGCACGTTGCGTCCGATGCGTCCGAACCCGTTGATCGCAACCTTGACCGTCATATGGCTCTCCCCTGATTCCGAAAACAAAACGCCGTCGCGATTTTCCCGTCTCCCCGGGATTTATTCACTGATTTGCATCAATCTGCCGCCAGCGCAAGTTCGGCGACCTTCTCGGCGGTGACGCCGAAATGCGCGAACAGCGTCTTCGCCGGCGCGCTGGCGCCGAAGCCGGTCATCCCGACGAAAAATCCGTCCGGGCCGATGATCGCGTCCCAGCCCTGGCGGATGCCGGCCTCGACGGCGATCCTGACCGGCGCGTCGCCGATCACGGCCCGACGGGTCTTTTCGCTCTGGCGCAGGAACGCGTCCATGCCGGGCACGGAGACGACGCGGGCGGGCACGCCCCTGTCAGCCAGAATTTTTTGCGCCGCCACGGCGACGCCGACCTCGGAGCCCGAGGCGAAGATCGAGACTTTCGCCTTGCCCGCCGCCGGCGAGATCTCATAGGCGCCCTGCGCCGACAGGTTCCGCGCCTCGTAGCTCGTGCGCAGGGCCGGCAGGTTCTGCCGCGTCAGCGCCAGAATCGTCGGCGTCCCCGTCGATTCGAGCGCCGCGACCCAGCACTCCAGCGTCTCCGTCTGATCGCATGGGCGCCAGACGTCGAGATTGGGGATGGCGCGCAGGCTGGCGAGATGTTCGACCGGTTGATGCGTCGGCCCGTCCTCGCCCAGCCCGATGGAATCATGCGTCATCACCTCGATGGCGCGGATACCCATCAGCGCCGCGAGCCGCAGCGAGGGGCGGCAATAGTCGGTGAAGACCATGAAGGTCGCCCCCGAGGGGATGAGCCCGCCATGCAGCGCCATGCCGTTAACGGCGGCGGCCATGCCGTGCTCGCGGATGCCCCAATGGACGAAGCGGCCGGCGAAATCGCCCGGCGAAATGGCCGGCGTCGCTTCGACCCTGGTGTTGTTGGAGCCGGTGAGATCGGCCGAGCCGGTGACGAGTTCGGGCACGACGGGAGCGAGCATGCGGATGACGGATTCCGACGCCTTGCGCGTGGCGACCTCGGCGCGGTCCTCCGCCAGCTTGCGCTTGGCGGTCTCGACGGCGCCGGCCAGACCGGCGGGCAGGGCGCCCCGCATGCGACGCTCGAATTCTTCCCGTCTGTCGGCGGGCAGGGCGGCGACTTTCGCTTTCCAGGCCTTGTGCGGGCGCTTGCCCTTTCGGCCGGCCTTGCGCCACGCGGCCAGGATCTCGTCCGGAATCACGAAGGGCGCGTGCGGCCAGTTCAGCGCCTTGCGCGTTCCCGCGATTTCCTCGGCGCCCAGCGGCTCGCCATGCGCCCTGGCGGTGCCGGCGCGCGTCGGCGCGCCGTAGCCGATGGTGGTCTTGCAGGCGATCAGCGTCGGCCTGTCCGACTTCTGCGCCTTGCGGATGGCGCGCAGGATCGCCGCCTGATCGTGTCCGTCGCAGCGCAGCGTGTTCCAGCCCGAGGCCTTGAAACGCAGGATCTGATCGGTCGAATCGGCGACCGACACGGGCCCGTCGATGGAAATGCCGTTGTCGTCCCACAGTACGATCAGCTTCGACAGCCTGATGTGGCCGGCGAACGAGATCGCCTCCTGCGACACGCCCTCCATCAGGCAGCCGTCGCCGGCCAGCACATAGGTGAAGTGATCGACCACATCGCCGAATTCGGAGGCCAGCATCCGCTCCGCCAACGCCATGCCGACGGCGGTGGCGACGCCCTGGCCGAGCGGGCCGGTGGTCATTTCGACGCCGGGCGTATGGCCATATTCCGGGTGGCCGGGGGTTTTCGAGCCGAGCTGGCGGAAATTCCGGATCTCGTCGAGCGTCATGCTCTTGTCGCCCGTCAGATGGAGCAGGGCGTAGAGCAGCATGGAGCCGTGGCCGGCCGAGAGGACGAAACGGTCGCGGTCCGCCCATTTCGGCGCTGTGGCGTCGTATTTCATCACTTTCGTGAAGAGGACGGTCGCGACGTCGGCCGCCCCGAGCGGCAGGCCGGGATGGCCGGATTTTGCTTTTTCCACCGCGTCCATCGCCAGAGCGCGAATGGCGTTGGCCATATCCTGGGGGGTCGCCGGGGTCGCCATCGGAGGGTCCATCTGCTGGTGTCGGATGATGGCGGCTTGATAACAGGTCATCCCCCCCTGTCAACGCAGACGCAGGCGGGAAGGGCGCTCGACCCGCCGCGTGGCCCATTGAAAGACGCCGGACGCGCGGCGATTGACCCGGCGCGCCGAACAAAGCCTAATGCCCGCACGCGAATCTGAAAGCGCCATGACCCCGTCCGATCGTCTCGAAGCCGCGCTGAAGCGCCTGTCGGCCGCCCTCGACCAGATCGAGGCGGCGGCGGAGCGTCGCGCGCTCGCCGACGCCGGGCGGATCGACATGGAGACGGAACTGGCGGTGATGCAGGACGATCGCGCCCGCCTGGCCGTCGAACTCGACGGCGCGGCGGCGCGCGCCCGCACGCTCGATCACGCCGCGGCGGAGGTCGCCAAACGGCTCGAACGCGCCAACGCCACCATCCGCGACGTGCTTGGCGCCGTCGAAGCGCCGGCGGAGGGCTGAGCATGGCGCAGGTTCAGGTCACGATCGGCGGCCGGCCCTATCGCCTCGCCTGCGGCGAGGGCGAGGAGCCGCATCTGATGGCGCTCGCCCGCATGGTCGATGGCAAGATCGCCGAATTGCGCGGCAGTTTCGGCGAGATCGGCGATCAGCGCATCACGGTCATGGCGGCGCTGACCATCGCCGACGAATTGTCCGAGGCGCAGCGCCGTCTCGCGGCGCTCGAGGCGGATCTGGCTAATCTGCGCGACGCGGGCGCGGGCGCCTCGGCCGAGCATGTCGCGCTGTCGAATCGGCTGGCCGACGCGCTGGGGGAGGCGGCGGCGCGCATCGAGCGTGTGGCGCAGGGGCTGAACGGGCGCGGCTGACCCCACTGGCGTTCCCGGCCCGCGCGTCCTACATTGTCCGTGCGGAGCTGCGGGGTGCGTGAGGATAGTATTCCCGGGGCCTTATCGATCCTAAGGGAGCTGTCCCTGTCCTTGCCTGTGGGCCTGGGCAACACGGCGCCCACCTACGTTGTAGGTTTCCCGGGATCGATGTCCCACGGCTTTTGTGGCCCCGCACCCTTTCCGCGTCTTTCGGCCCGGGCGGCGCGCCGACGGCGCAGGTCCGAGGCCGAATGACCCAGACGTCCCCGCAGACTTCCCCGCAGACTTTCGCCCAGGCGGTCCTCAAGGATGAAATCCGCAAGGCCGCGCTCGCCCGCCGCGCCGCGATCGAACCCGCCGCCCGCGCCGCCGCCGCCCGGGCGATCGTGGCGCGCGGGCTCGCCGTCGCCGACCGCGCCAGTGCGAGGACGGCGGCGCTCTATGCGCCGATGCGGGGCGAAATCGATTGCCGGCCGTTGCTGGAGGCTCTCGCCGCGGCCGGTTGTGACACCGCGCTGCCGTGCGCGTCCGAACGCGGCCTGCCGCTGATCTTCCGGCGCTGGCGGCCGGGCGAAAATCTCATTCCGGGCCGCTTCGGCGTGCGCGAGCCTTCCGCGCAAAACCCCTCCGTCGTCCCGGCGGTGATTTTCGCGCCCCTCGCCGCCTTCGACCGCGCCGGCCGGCGCATCGGCTACGGCGGCGGCTATTACGACGCCACGCTGGCGGCGCTGGCGGCCGCCGGCCGCCGCCCGCTCGCCGTCGGCCTTGCCTTCGCGACGCAGGAGGTCGCGCAAATCCCCGCCGAGGCGCACGACGAGAGCCTCGATTTCGTGCTAACGGAAGCCGGGACGATTTCCTGCGCGGGGGCGTGAATGCGGTTGCTGTTCATTGGCGATGTGGTCGGGCGCGCGGGGCGCGAGGCGGTGTTGAACCATTTGCCGCGTCTCAGGCGCGACTGGGCGCTCGATTGCGTCATTGTCAACGGCGAGAACGCCGCCGGCGGCTTCGGCATCACCGAGGCGATCTGCGACGAATTCATCGCCGCCGGCGCCGATTGCGTCACCCTCGGCAATCACGCCTGGGACCAGCGCGAGGCGCTCGTCTTTATCGAGCGCCAGCCGCGTCTCATCCGGCCGCTGAACTATCCGGTCGGCACGCCGGGGCGCGGCGCCAATCTGATCGAAACGACGAAGGGCGAGCGGGTGCTGGTGATGAACCTGCTCGGCCGCATCTTCATGGACCCGCTCGACGATCCCTTCGCCGCCGCCGAGCGCGAGATCGCGATTTGTCCGCTCGGCCTCGCCTGCGACGCTTTCGTCATCGACATGCACGCCGAGACGACGAGCGAAAAGCAAGCAATGGCTCACTTCGTTGACGGGCGGATTTCGCTGGTCGTCGGCTCGCACACCCATGCGCCGACGGCCGACCATCAGATTCTGCCGAACGGCACGGCCTTCCTCTCCGACGCCGGCATGACGGGCGATTACGATTCCGTCATCGGCATGGATAAGGAGGAGCCGATTCGCCGCTTCACCCGCAAGCTGCCGGGCTCGCGCTTCGAGCCGGCCAACGGGCCGGCGACGCTGTGTGGCGTCGCCGTCGAGACCGGCGCGGACGGACTGGCGACGAAAATCGCGCCGGTCCGTCTCGGCGGCCGCCTGTCGCAGGCGACCCCGGATTTCTGGTGAGGGGCGCCTATCCCTTCACCTGGTCGCGCAACTGGTATTTGAGGATCTTGCCCGTCGTGTTGCGCGGCAGCGCCTCGACGATCTCGAGCCGCTGCGGCAGCTTGTAGCGCGCCAGCTTCTCGCCGGCGAAGGCGCGCAGGGCTTCGAGATCGAGCGACTGGCCCGGCTTGAGGGCGCAGACGGCGACGACGATCTCGCCCCATTTCTCGTCCGGCGCGCCGACCGCCGCGACCTCGGCGATGGCCGGATGCGAGGCGAGCACGCTTTCAACCTCGGCCGGATAGACGTTCTCGCCGCCGGAGATGATCATATCCTTGATGCGGTCGGCGATGGTCAGATAGCCGTCGGCGTCGAAATAGCCGATGTCGCCGGTCCTGAACCAGCCGTCGGCATCGATTACGGCGGCGGTGGCGGCGGGCTGGTTCCAGTAGCCCGGCGTGACATTGGGGCCGCGCACGCAGATTTCGCCGCGCGCCATCGGCTCGTCCACCTTGCGGCCGGCGGCGTCGATCAGCTTCACTTCCGTGAACAAAGCCGGCGCGCCGGACGAGCCGAGCTTCTCCAAAGCCAGGTCGGGCGACAGGAAGCTCACCATCGGCGCCGTCTCCGTGAGCCCGTAGCCCTGCTGGATCGGCATGCCGCGCGAGCCGTAGAGCCGCAGCAGCGGCTCGGGGCAGGGCGCGCCGCCGCAGACGAAGGAGCGCATCGACGACAAATCCGCGCCGGCGAAACTCGGGTGCTGCGCCATGAACAGGAACATGGCCGGCACCGCGAACATGGTCGTCACCTTGTGCGCGACGATGGCGGCGATGGCCTTGCCCGGATCGAACGCCGACTGGATGACGACCTCGCCGCCCTTTTGCAGCGTGATCAGCGTCAGCACGTTGAGGCCGCCGATATGGAACAGCGGCGCGGCCGTCAGCGTGACGTCGTTCTCCATCAGGTCGATGGCGTGCAGCGCGTTGGTGTTGTTCCACCACAGGTTCGAATGCGTCAGCATCGCGCCCTTGGGGCGGCCCGTCGTGCCCGAAGTATACATGATGACGGCGATGTCGTCCGGCCCGACGCGCACCTGCGCCACGGGCGGCGCGCCTTCCGCCTGCAACGCCTCCCAGCCGGGAACGGCGCCCTCGACGGCGAGGAATTGGCGCACGCTCGCCAGTTCGCCGCGCACGCTCTCGGCCACCGGCCGCAAGGCCGCGTCGGCGATCAGCGCCACGGCGCCGCAATCATTGACGATATAGGCGATCTCCGGCCCGGCGAGGCGGAAGTTCAGCGGCACGAAGGCCGCGCCGATGCGGGCGCAGGCGAACATCGTGATCAGAAAGGCCGGGTGGTTGAGCCCGAGATAGGCCACGCGCGCGCCGCGCTCGACGCCCATGGCGGAGAGTCGCGCCGCCAGCGATTCAATTTGGGCCTGCGTCTGCCCATAGGTCAGCGTCGCCCCCTCATAGGTCAGCGCCTTGCGCTTCGGCGTGCGCGCCGCCTTCTGCGCGAACCAGTTCGCCAATCCGATATCGGGCATCGCCATGTCGTTATCCCTCCCTCATGCGGGCGGCTCTGCGCCGTCTTCCGCTCATTCCTCGCGGCCATCGTGGCGTGGCTATTTTGAAATGCAAGGATAGATGCTGCCCGGCGACGCCGACTTGCGCCCAGACGCTGCCCTCGCCGCGCGGCGTCTCGACGCAAGCCCGCGCGGCGAAGGCCGGCCTAGACTGCCCGGTAAATCATTTCCGGGGAACGCGCATTGGCCAGTCCATTCTACACCGAAGAGCATGAGGCCTTTCGCGCCGTCGTGCGCCGCTTCGTCCAGAAGGAAATCGAGCCCTGGGCCACGCAATGGGACGAGGCCGAGGGGTTCCCGCGCGAACTCTATGAGAAGGCGGCCGCCGTCGGCCTGCTCGGCCTCGGCTTTCCGGAGGACTACGGCGGAACGCCCGCCGATCTGTTCATGTGGATCGTCGTCGCGCAAGAGCTGGCCCGCCCCGGCGCCGGCGGCGTTTCGGCCAGCCTGCTGTCGCATTCGATCGGCGCGCCGCCGATCGCGCGCGCCGGCTCGGAGGCGCTGAAGCGCGCCGTGCTGCCGGACATCATCTCGGGCAAGAAGATTTCCGCGCTCGCCATCACCGAGCCCGGCGGCGGCTCGGATGTCGCCAGGCTGCGCACGACGGCGCGGCGCGACGGCGACCATTATGTCGTCTCGGGCGAGAAGACGTTCATCACCTCGGGGATGCGGGCGGACTGGATCACCACCGCCGTGCGCACCGGCGGCGAGGGCCCCGCCGGCGTCAGCCTGCTGCTGATCCCCGGCGACAGCCCCGGCCTGACGCGCACGCCGCTCAAGAAAATGGGCTGGTGGGCGTCGGACACCGCGACGCTGCATTTCGACAATGTGCGCGTGCCGGTCGGCAACCTGCTCGGGCCCGAGGGCGCGGGTTTCCTCGTCATCATGCAGAATTTCAATTCCGAGCGGCTGACCATGACCGCCGGCTGCGCGGAAGGCGCGCGCGTCTGTCTGGAGGAGGCGACGGCTTACGCGAAAGAGCGCCAGACCTTCGGCAAGCCGCTGGTGCGCCATCAGGTCATCCGCCACAAGCTGGTCGACATGGCGCAGAAGATCGCCGCGACGCAGGCGCTGCTCGAAATTCTGGCCTGGCGCGTGCAGAACGGCGAGAATCCCATCGCCGAAATCTGCATGGCGAAGAATCAGGCGACGCAGACGCTCGCCTTCTGCGCCTCCGAGGCGGTGCAGATTTTCGGCGGCGCCGGCTACATGCGCGGCGTCAAGGTCGAGCGCATCTATCGCGAAGTGAAGGTCAACGCCATCGGCGGCGGCGCGGAGGAGATCATGAAGGATCTCGCCAGCCGCCAGATGGGTCTTTGAGAACCAAAAAAGAGGCCGCCATGCTGTTCACGCCCGATCATGACGAGATGCGCCGCACGCTGCGCAAATTCATCGAATCCGAAATCAATCCGCATGTCGACGAATGGGAGGCGGCGGGGATTTTTCCGGCGCACGACCTGTTCAGAAAGCTCGGAAACCTTGGCCTTCTCGGCCTGAACAAGCCGGTCGAATATGGCGGCCAGGGCCTCGATTATTCCTGGGCGCTGGCGATGGCGGAGGAGCTGGGCGCGGTGCATTGCGGCGGCGTGCCGATGGGAATTGGCGTGCAGACCGACATGGCGACGCCGGCGCTCGCCCGCTTCGGCTCGGACGAGATGAAGCGCGAGTTTCTCGTCCCCTCCATCTCCGGCGAATATGTCGCCTGCATCGGCGTGTCGGAGCCGGGCGCGGGCTCGGACGTCGCCTCGATCAAAACGACAGCCCGCTCCGACGGCGACGATTACGTCATCAACGGCGGCAAGATGTGGATCACGAACTCGACGCAGGCCGATTGGGTCTGCCTGCTCGCCAATACCGGCGACGGCCCGGCGCATCGCAACAAGTCGCTGATCTGCGTGCCGATGAACGCCAAAGGCGTCGAGCGCGGCAAGCGCATCGACAAGATCGGCATGCGCTGTTCCGACACGGCGCCCATCCATTTCACCGATGTGCGCGTGCCCAAACGCCACCGCATCGGCGAGGAGGGCATGGGCTTCACCTATCAGATGATCCAGTTCCAGGAGGAACGGCTGTGGGGCGCTGCGGCGAGCCTCAAGGCGATGGAATACATCATCGATGAAACCATCGCCTACACCCGCCAGCGCAAGGCCTTCGGCAAGTCGATCCTCGACAATCAGGTGGTGCATTTCCGGCTGGCGGAATTGCAGACGGAGATCGAGGCCCTGCGCGCGCTCGTCTATCAGGCCGGCGAGGGCCTGGTGGCGGGCCGCGACGTGACCAAACTCGCCAGCATGGCCAAGCTCAAGGCCGGCCGCCTGCAACGCGAGGTCGGCGACGGCTGCATGCAGTACTGGGGCGGCATGGGCTACACCAACGAGACGCCGGTGACGCGCTTCTATCGCGACGGCCGGCTCACCTCGATCGCCGGCGGCGCCGACGAGGTGATGCTGACCATCCTGTGCAAGATGATGGGCACGCTGCCGGGATCGAAGGCCTGACCATGATCCAGCTTTATCATTGCACGAGCGCGCGCTCCTTCCGGCCGCTGTGGATGCTGGAGGAGATGGGCCTGCCCTACGAATTGAAAATGCTGCCGTTTCCCCCGCGCGCCTTCGAGAGGAGCTATTTCGAGATCAATCCGTTGGGGACGGTGCCGTTCCTGATCGACGGCGCGGCGCGGATGAGCGAATCGACCGCCATCTGCCATTGGCTCGGCGTGAAACATGGGCCCACGCCGCTCGTGGTCGCGCCCGACGAGCCGGCCTACGCCGCCTATCTGAACTGGCTGTTCATGAGCGACGCGACGCTCACCTTTCCCCAGACGCTCATCCTGCGCTACCGCATGTTCGAACCGAAGGAGCGCCGTCAGCCGCAGGTGGCCGACGATTACGAAAAATGGTTTCTCGGCCGCCTGCGCGCCGTCGAGATCGCGACCGGCCAGGGCGACTATCTCTGCGCTGGCCGCTTCACCGCCGCCGACATTGCCGTCGGCTACGCCGTGATGCTGGCGGAGATCATCGGGTTGGGGCCGCAATTGCCGTCCGCCGTGACGCAATGGTGGGCGCGCATGAAGGCGCGGCCCGGATTTGCGCAGGCCATGGCGGCGCAAAAGGCCGTCGCCAAAGCGCAGAACATCCCCGCCGGTCCGGTCTGAGCCGCCTCTGGCGCGCCAGCCGGGGACGTGTATTCTTCACGCCAACGGCGCCGCGCGCATCAGACGCGAAAACAAAAGCGCCGGCGGAGGACGAGATGAAAGCATCGACGCGAAGCGAGGCGCGCGCCGACAGCGGCCGTTTCATGCTGATCGGCCAGGAGCGGGTGTTTTACGCCGGCCTGCTCGGCCGACCGAAGGAGCGCAATCTGTGCGCGCCGTCGATCTACGCCGCGACCCGCGGCGCTCTGCATCTGACGATGCGTGGCGGGCGGCGTGAAACGGCGGACTGCTTTCTTGTGCCGGCTTTCGCGGCGCATCGCATCGAGGCCGACGACGCCAATATCCTCAATCTCATTCTCGAGCCCGAGAGCGTCGATCCGCGCGCGCTGGCGGACGCCGGCTTCGACGGCTCGGAGCCGGTCGCCGGCGATTTCGGCGACGCCATGCGCGCCGGCTGTTGCGCCCGCCGCCGCGCCGCCGGGGCGCCGGCGCTGACGACCGCCGCCATCGACCACGCTTTTCTCGGCGCCGTGCTCGCGCCCCGCCGGCTCGATCCGCGCATCGCCCGCGTCATCGCCGATCTGCGCGGCAGCGCCGATTACAACACGCCGGCCAGCGCCTGCGCCGCCTCGGTCAATCTGTCGATGTCGCGCTTTCTGCACCTGTTCAAGGAGGAAACGGACACCCCGTTCCGCACCTTCCGCGCCTGGAAGCGCGCGCGGCGGCTTTTGTCCTTCGCCAACGAGCCGGCCAATCTGGCGCATCTGGCGCTCGACATCGGCTATCCCGATTCGACGCATTTCTCGCATTCAATCCGCAAATTCTACGGCTTGAAGCCGAGCGCCATCCTCTCTGGCTCGCGCGATCTGGCGATCTATCAGGCGTGAGTCGTCCTATTCGCCCTCGTTGGCGAACAGCCCGAATTGCCCGGCCTGACGTTGCGGCTCGGGCAACCCGAGATGGCGGAAGGCGTTGGGCGTCAGCATGCGCCCGCGCGGCGTGCGCTGCAGAAAGCCCTGCTGCAGCAGATAGGGCTCGATGATGTCCTCGATGGCGTCGCGCGGCTCCGACAGCGCCGCCGCCATGGTTTCGATGCCGACGGGGCCACCGCCGAAATTCAGCGCGATCATGTCGAGATAACGCCGGTCCATCTGGTCGAGACCGATGGAATCGACGTCAAGCAGCCGCAGCGCGCGATCGGCGACGGCGCGCGTGACGACCGGATCGCCGTCGACGACCGCGAAGTCGCGCACCCGCCGCAGCAGGCGCCCGGCGATGCGCGGCGTGCCGCGCGCGCGCCGCGCGATCTCATCGGCGCCGTCCTCGCTCATCGCCTGGCCGAGCACGCGGGCGCCGCGCGCCACGATGCCGCGCAATTCCTCCACCGTGTAGAAATTGAGCCGGATCGGAATGCCGAAGCGGTCGCGCAGCGGCGTCGTCAGCAGGCCGGCGCGGGTGGTGGCGCCGACGAGCGTGAATTTCGCCAGATCGATCTTCACCGAGCGCGCCGCCGGCCCCTCGCCGATGATCAGGTCGAGCTGAAAATCCTCCATCGCCGGATAGAGAATTTCCTCCACTGCCGGATTGAGCCGGTGGATTTCGTCGATGAACAGCACGTCGCGCTCCTCGAGCCCGGTGAGCTGCGCGGCGAGATCGCCGGCCTTGGCGATCACCGGCCCGGAGGTCGAGCGGAAATTGACGCCGAGTTCGCGCGCCACGATCTGCGCCAGCGTCGTCTTGCCGAGGCCGGGCGGGCCGACGAACAGCACATGGTCGAGCGCGTCCTTGCGCGCTTTCGCCGCCTCGATGAACACCTTGAGGTTCTTGCGCGCCGCCTCCTGCCCTGTGAAATCGGCGAGCGTCTGCGGCCGGATCGAGGCTTCGAGATCGTCCTCGCGCCGTTCGGGCGAGACAAGGCGGGTCGGGTGGGTCATGGCGACTCGGGGCGCGGCCCGATCGCCGCGTTGCGCGTCACATACCAGCAGATCAGCGTCGGGATAAGACAGGTGAGCAGGATCAGCGCCAGATCGGCGCGTTGACCCGGGTCCAGGTCATAGACCTGCCAGCGGCCGGCGCCCGCGACGATCAGCCCGCAGCCGAGCCCGACCGCCGCGGCGAACGGAAAGCTCATCCGCCCCCGGAACGCCTGCCACAGGCCGACGACGGCGCCGGTCAGCGCCGCCGGCATGGCGCCGACCAGATAGGACAGCGGCAGGCCGAAAAGGGACAGAAACCCGAAAACCGCGAGGGGGCCGCCCGGATCGGCGCCCATGCGCCCGATCGCCGCCGAGATCAGGGCGAAAAACACCAACGCGCCGAGCGGCGGGCCGAGCAGGGCGAAACAGGCGACGACCTTGAGAAGGATCAGCGCCCTGTCCGAACCGGCCGGCCGCGCGCGCCAGTCGAGAGGCCCGGGATCGCTCATGCCGCGTCCTTCGCGAGATAGATCACGCGCTCAAGCCCTTCGAAACGCGCGTCGCAGGTCAAAAGATCGGCGTGATGCGTCAGGGCGGTCGCGTAGACGATGGCGTCGGCCATCGCGAGTTTGCAATCGCGCGCGATCCCCGAGGCCGCGACCGCCAGATGCGTATCCAGCCGGATAACGTCGCACAGGGACGTGCGCGCCATCATCGCCTCCATCGCCGCCTCGTCAACCCTGCGCAAAAACCAACGGCACAGCTCATATTGCACGATCGTTGGCACGATCGTTCCGTCGCAGGACGGAAAGAGCGGCCTGGCCTTCGCGCCGACCGCGCTGTTCACCGCGAGTTCGATCCAGATCGATGTGTCGATGACGCACATCAGTAACGATCGCGCCGGTCACGATAATCCGTCGGGTCGGCGCCTTCGGCGATGCCCTGCAATTCGTCCAGCGTCGGCACCGGCACGAGCTTGTAGCCGCCGCCGCTTGGCACGAACGCAAAGACCTGTCCCGGCTTCCAGCCCTCGCGGTCCCGCACTTCCTTCGTAATCGAGATCTGATATTTCGCCGAGAGTTTCGTGCTGACGCCCACATCCGCCTCCCGATCGATCAAGAGGACGCAAAAATATCAGGAACAAGAAGAGAACGCCAGCCTATTGCGCCAGTTCCTTCAGTCCCCGCCGGATCAACGCGGGCGCTTCCGCGCCCTCGCCCAGCGCCGCGACCGAGGCCGCCACGGCGGCCGCCGCCTGCGGCCGGGCATAGCCGAGATTGACGAGCGCCGAAATGGCGTCGCGCACGGCTGCGGGCGCCGATTTCGCTTCGTCCTCGCCGGCGAGCCGCGCCACGGCCGGATCGACCGACCCGAAGACGGGCGCCTTGTCCTTCAATTCCGCGACGATGCGCGCGGCGAGCTTCGGCCCGACGCCCGGCGCGCGCGCCACCGCCGCCTTGTCCTGCAAGCCGATGGCGCTCGACAACTCGGCCGGCGCCAGCACGCCCAGGATGGCGAGCGCGACTTTCGAGCCGACGCCCTGCACGCTTTGCAGCAGGCGGAACCAGTCACGCTCCGCGTCGGATGAGAAGCCGAACAGGCGGATCGCGTCCTCGCGCACCTGCGTCTCGATGGCGAGCGTCGCCGCCTCGCCGGGGCGCGGCAGCTTCTGCAGCGTGCGCGTCGAGCACTGGACGACATAGCCGACGCCATGCACGTCGAGGATGACATGATCCTCGCCATAGGAGTCGACGACGCCCTTGAGTTTGCCGATCATGGGCGCTCGCTCTTCTCGCAGCGCACGAGCTGCTCGCCGCCAGCGCCACCCTCAGGCGCGATCTGCAGGCGGTCTCCCTCGACAACGATCATGAAAACGCGCGCCGTCGGATTGTTCGATCTGGCGCTGTAGCAAAGCGGCGCCTCGACGCGGAAAACACGCCGGCCGTCCCGCGCGTCCTGCAGCGCCATCGACGCGCCAACGCAGGAAAAGGACGGAAAGGCGATCTGGTTTTCCGAAATCGACAGGGCGTAATCGGTTGCGGCGCAGCCGGCGAGGGCGCGCGCGTAATCGCCGGCAAGCGTTTCCTGCGCGCAGACAGGAGCCGCGACGCCCGAAGCGAGAATCATTGCGACGATGCGCCGTTTCATCAAGCCATCCTCATCTCGGGCGGAAGCGTGAACCGCCGCCCCGATTCCTTCAAGCCCCGCGCAACGCCTTGGCGAGCGCCGCCATGTCCGGCGGCAACCGGCTCTCGAACAGCAATTCCTCGCCGGTGATCGGATGCGCGAAGCCGAGGATGGCGGCGTGCAGCGCCTGCCGGCCGAGCTTCGCCAGCGCGCCCTGCGCCCTGGGCGGCAATTGCGCCGCCTTGGTCCTGAAGCCCGTGGCGTAGAGCGGGTCGCCCATCACAGGATGGCCGAGATGCGCCATATGCACGCGGATCTGATGCGTGCGCCCCGTCTCCAGCGCGCAGGCGATCAGACTGGCGAGCGGCGCGCCGTGTTTGTCGGCGCCGAAGGTCTCCTCGCGCCGCCAATGCGTGATGGCCTCGCGCCCGCGCTCTTTCGACACGACGGCGATCTTCTCGCGATGCGTGGCGTGGCGGCCGAGAGGGGCCGCCACCGTGCCGCCCGGCCGCTCCGGCGCGCCCCAAACCAGAGCGCGATATTCGCGCGTCAGCGACAGGTTGCGGCCGTGATCGGCGAACAGGGCGGCCAGGCCCTGATGCGCCGCGTCGGTCTTGGCGACGACCAGCAGGCCGGACGTGTCCTTGTCGAGCCGATGCACGATGCCCGGCCGCCTGACGCCGCCGATGCCCGAAAGGCTGTCGCCGCAATGGGCGATGAGCGCGTTGACGAGCGTGCCGCTCTCGTGGCCGGCGGCCGGATGCACAACGAGGCCGGCGGGCTTGTCGAGCACGATCAGATGCGCGTCCTCGAAGACGATGGCGAGCGGAATGTCCTCGCCCGCGGGCTCCGCCGGCGCGGCGGGCGGCACGTCGACGCGCAGGGTCTGGCCCTCGCGCAACTTCGCGCCGGCGTCTCCGGCCGGGGCGCCGTCGAGCCGCACGCGCCCGTCCTCGATCAGGGCCTTGACGCGCGTGCGCGACAGCGCCAGTCCCGCCGCCTCGACGGCGCGCGCGAGCCCCCGGTCGAGCCGCTCCCCGGCGAGCGCGGCGTCGACAGGCGTCTCGAACGCGCCTTCGAGCGGCGGCGCCGGCGGTTTCGGCGCGACGGGCCGGGCGCGGGCGTCCTCGCGTTCCTGCGCATGGCGGCCCAGGGCCTGATGGCGGCGTTTGGCGTGCTGGTTCATGGGCCACGCTCCTAGCAGGTTTCGCGCGAACTGGCTAAAGCTCGCGCATGGAAGAGCACATCGAGGCGGCCGTGATCGGCGCCGGCCCTGCGGGATTGATGGCGGCGGAGGTTCTGGCGCGGGGCGGCGCGCGCGTCGTCGTGTTCGAGCGCATGGCGTCGCCGGCCCGCAAATTCCTGATGGCCGGGCGCGGCGGCCTCAACCTCACGCACAGCGAGCCGTTCGACGTTTTTGTGACGCGCTATCGCGAGGCGGCGCCCCGGCTCGAACCGGCCCTGCGGGCCTTCGCGCCGCGGGATTTGCGCGATTGGGCGGCGGGGCTTGGCGAGGAGACGTTTGTCGGCTCCAGCGGCCGGGTGTTTCCGAAGAGCTTCAAGGCCTCGCCGCTGCTGCGCGCCTGGCTGCGCCGGCTCGCCGCGCTCGGCGTGGGATTGCGGACGCGGCATACGTTTCTCGGCTTCGGCGCGGACGGCGCGCTGCGTTTCGCGACGCCCGACGGCGACATCCGGATCCGGGCCGACGTTGTCGTTCTGGCGCTCGGCGGCGCGTCATGGCCGCGCCTCGGCGCCGACGGCGACTGGGCGCCGGCGCTCGCGGGCGTGGGCGTGAAGATCGCGCCGCTACGTCCCGCCAATTGCGGCTTCATCGTCGCATGGACGCCGCATTTCGCCAACCGTTTCGCCGGCCGGCCGCTGAAGCCGGCGTCGTTTTCCTTCGCCGGACGCCATGTGCGCGGCGAGGCGATCATCACCGCGCGGGGGCTGGAGGGCGGCGCAATCTACGCCCTGTCGCGCGATCTGCGCGACGCCGTCGAACGCGACGGATCGGCGCTGTTGCGCATCGATCTCCGGCCCGACGTCGATCACGCCGCGCTTGCCGGAAAACTCGCGCCGCGCGGCGGCAAATCGCTGGCGACGCGGCTGAAACAGGCCGGGCTGTCGCCGCAGGCGGCGGGCCTGCTGCGCGAGACCGGCGCGGCCCTGCCGGGCGATCCGCAAGCGCTCGCCGCGCTGATCAAATCCACGCCGATCCGGCTCGTCGCAACGGCCGGTCTGGCGCGCGCGATTTCAACGGCCGGCGGCGTCGATTTGGATGAAGTGAATGAACACTTCATGTTGCGATCGCGGCCCGGCGTCTTCGTCGCGGGCGAGATGCTCGATTGGGAGGCTCCAACGGGCGGCTATCTTCTGCAGGCCTGTTTCGCCAGCGGCGCGGCGGCGGCGCGGAGCGCATTGCATTGGCGCGCCTCCGGGTCTTGAATGACGGGCGTCGCATCGATATATGCAGATAATATAATCTATCTATCGGGGGTTCCCATGAGTGTCGACCGTGCCGTGATCGCCTTCGCCGGCGTGATGATTCTGATTTCCGCCGCCCTGTCCTGGTTCGTCTCGCCCTATTGGCTGGCGTTGACGGCTTTCGTCGGGCTCAACATGCTGCAATCGGCCTTCACCGGCTTCTGCCCGGCGGCGACGATTTTCTCGAAAGTGCTCGGCCTGCCGGCCGGCTGCGCGTTCGACAGCAAATAGGCCTGTCGCGACAAGACATGAAAAAGGGCGGCTCGCGGGCCGCCCTTTTTGTTTGGCGCGTCAATGCGCCGGCTGCGGTTCGCCGTCCGTCGCGTCCGGCGGCGGCGCGTCCGGCTCGCCGCGCAGCACGACATAGATCGCCGGGATGACGAGCAGCGTCAGCGCCGTCGAGGAGGCCAGCCCGAACAGCAGCGAGATCGCCAGTCCCTGGAAGATCGGATCGGCGAGAATGACCGCCGCGCCGATCATCGCGGCGAGCGCCGTGAGCAGGATCGGCTTGAAGCGGATGGCGCCGGCCTCGATCAGCACATCGCGCAGGCTCTTGCCGGCGCGGTCGGCGTTGCGGATGAAATCGACCAGCAGGATCGAATTGCGCACGATGATGCCGGCCAGCGCGATGAAGCCGATCATCGACGTCGCCGTGAACGCGGCGTTGAACAGCCAATGGCCGATCATGATGCCGATGAAGGTGAGGGGGATCGGCGTCAGGATGACCAGCGGCAGCTTGAACGAGCCGAATTGCGCGACGACGAGAATGTAGATGCCGACGAGCGCGATCATGAACGCCGCGCCCATGTCGCGGAACGTCACCCAGGTCACCTCCCACTCGCCGTCCCACAGCAGCACCGGCTTTGATTCGTCGAGCGGCTGGCCGTGCAGCGCGATCTTCGGTTTCGTCACGCCGCTCCAGTCGACCTTGTCCATCGCCTCCTGCACCGCGAGCATGCCGTAAAGCGGCGCCTCGTAGGCGCCGGCGAGTTCGGCCAGCACCATTTCGGCGGCGCGGCCGTTGTGGCGAAAGATCGGCAGGGAGGACGGCTCGCGCGTGACCTTGACGACATCGCCGAGTTCGACGACGCCGCGCGCGCCGGGCAGGGCGTTGGCCGGCACCGGCGTCGACAGCGCGTCCTCGCCCATGCGCTGGTTGGCCTTCGACAGCGCCAGCCGGATCGGGATCGGATGCCTGCCGCCGCCGCGGTGCGAATAGCCGACAGTCGACCCGCCGTAGAGCCGGCGGATCGTGTCCGACACGTCGCCCTGTTCGACGCCGTGATATTCGAGATTGTCCTGATCCGGCTCGACGCGCACGCGCGTCATTTTCACGCCATAGGAATCGTCGACGTCGACGACGAAGGGCACGCGCTCGAACGCCTGGCGCACGCGCGCGGCGACGGCGCGCCGCGTGTCGGCGTCCGGCCCGTAGATTTCGGCGAGCAGCGTCGCCATGACCGGCGGACCCGGCGGCGGCTCGACGACCTTGATCGACGATCCCGCCGGCATGTCGAGACCGACGAGCCTGTTGCGCATGTCGAGCGCGATTTCGTGGCTGGTGCGCTTGCGGTGATCCTTGCCCGAAAGATTGACCTGGATGTCGCCCAATTCGCTTGAGGCGCGCATGTAATAGTGGCGCACGAGACCGTTGAAGTTGAACGGCGCGGCCGTGCCGGCGTAGGTCTCGAACGACACGACCTCCGGCACCTCGGCCAGTCGGTCGACCGCCTGTTGCAGGACGCGATTCGTCGCCTCGACGGACGAGCCCTCGGGCAGGTCGACGACGATCGCCAGTTCCGACTTGTTGTCGAAGGGCAGCAGCTTCACCGTGACGTGCCTGGTGTAGAACAGCGCCAGCGACAGCAGCGTGGCGGCGCCGACGAGGCCGAGAAACAGCCACGCGCGCGCCTTCGAGACGAGAACGGGCGCGGCGACGCGACGATACATGCGTCCCAGCGGCCCGCCGTCCTGCGCGTCGCCGTGGCCATGGCCCTCGCCATGCGCCGGCGCGCGGCCGGCGATCTTGATCATCAGCCAGGGCGTCAGGATCACCGCGACGAAGAACGAGAACACCATCGCCGCCGAGGCGTTCGACGGAATGGGGCTCATATAGGGCCCCATCATGCCCGAGACGAACAGCATCGGCAGCAGCGCGGCGACCACGGTGAGCGTCGCCACGATGGTCGGGTTGCCGACCTCCGCCACGCCGTCGATCGCCGCCTGAATGCGCGTGCGCCCGTCCTTCATCGCCCAGTGCCGGGCGATGTTCTCGATGACGACGATGGCGTCGTCGACGAGAATGCCGATCGAGAAGATCAGCGCGAACAGCGACACGCGGTTCAGCGTGTAGCCCATGATGCGGGCGGCGAAGAGCGTGAGCAGGATCGTGGTCGGGATGACGACGGCCACCACCAGCGCCTCGCGCCAGCCGATGGCGAACACCACCAGCAGCACGATCGAGATCGTCGCCAGCCCAAGGTGGAACAGCAGTTCATTCGCCTTCTCGTTCGCCGTTTCGCCGTAGTTGCGCGTGACGACGACGTCGATGTCGGCGGGAACGACCGATCCCTTCAGATGGCGCAGATTTTCGGTGATGCGCTCGGCGATGGTCACCGCATTGGCGCCGGCGCGCTTGGCGATGGCGATGGAAACGGTCGGCGAGCGCGTCAGCATGCCGTCCGCCGCGCGCGTGATGTGCATCGCCCGCGTCTCGTGCGGCTCGGTGACGAGCTGAACGCGCGCCACGTCGCGCAGATAGACGGGGCGGTTGTCGCGCGTTGTCAGCAAGAGGTCGCCGATCTCCGGCAGGCTTTGCAGCGTGCGTCCGGCGATGAGCGGAATCTGCTTGCCGCCGTCGCGCACGATGGCGGCCTGAAACGACGAATTGGCGCCCTGGATCTTGGCAGCGAGCTGCTGCAGAGTCACGCCGTAGCGCGCCAGCGCCTTGGGGTCGGGCTCGACGCGGAACTCCTCCGGCTGCTCGCCGACGATATAGGTGAGGCCGACGTCGTCGAGCTTCGACACCTCGACGCGCAATTCGCGCGCCACGCGCCACAGGTCGTTGGCGCTCCAGCGGTCGGCGACGGCGGGCTTCGGCGCCAGCGTCAGCACGACGATGGCGACGTCGTCGATGCCGCGGCCGACGACGAGCGGCTCGGGAATGCCGGCGGGAATGCGGTCCATATTGGCGCGCAATTTCTCGTGCACACGCAGGATGGCGGCGTCCGCGCTCTGGCCGACGGCGAAGCGCGCGGTGACGACCGCCTGATCGTCGAAGGTCTTTGAATAGACGTGCTCGACGCCGTTGATCGACTTGACGATCGTCTCCAGCGGCTCGGTGACGAGCTTGACCGCGTCCTCCGCCTTGAGGCCGTCGGCGCGCACCGAAATATCGACCATTGGCACGGAAATCTGCGGCTCCTCCTCGCGCGGCAGCGTGACGAGGGCGACGAGCCCCAGCGCGAAGGAGGCCACGAGCAGCAACGGCGTCAGCGGCGAGGTGATGAACGCGCGTGTGAGCCGCCCCGCGAGTCCGAGTTGAAAGGCGCCGGCGCTCATGGCGTGATCACCTTGTCGCCTTCCAGAAGTCCGGAAAGCACCTCGACGCTCCTGCTGTCGCCGTTCATCAGCGGCGCGACGATGACGGCCACGTCATAGGGCGCGCCATTGCGCTGGATGCGCACATAATCGACGCCGACCCGCGTCGAGACCGCCGAAGCCGGCGCGACGAAGGTTTTGCGCTTCGCCACCGGGATCAGCACCTGCACGCGCTCGCCGACAAAGAAGTCGCCGAGATCGTCGACCTCGGCGTCGGCGGCGACGCGTCCGCCCTCGAGTTCGGGATAGACCTTGACGATCTTGCCCTTGCGCAGATTGGCCTCGTCCATGGCCCTGGACGGATCGAGGCCGCGCGCCCCGACCGCGACCGGCGTGCCGGCCGAGAGCACGGCGGCGTGCCGCTCCGGCAGCGACAGACGGATGAAGAAGGCGCCGGCGGCGATGCGCGCCACCGTCTCGCCAGGCATGACGACGGCGCCGGGAATGACGGGCGTGGTCAGCACGCGGCCCGCCTTGGGCGCGACGACCTGGCCTTCGCTCGACTGCTGCACCACGACGGCGCGCTGCGCCTTTGCGGCCTCGATCTGATGGGTCAGCACGTCGACATTGGTCTTGGCCTGATCGAACGCCGCCTTGGTGGTGAAGCCGCGCGGCATCAGGCTCTGCGCTCGCTCGAACTCCGCCCTGGCGTTGGCGAGTTGGGAGGTGACGCCCTTGATCTGCGCCTCCAGCGCCTGCAATTGCAGCCCGAGCTTCTCATCGCCGATGACGGCGATGACGTCGCCCGCCTTGACGGACGAGCCTTCCTCGACGGCGCGGCTCAGCACCGTGCCGCCGATGCGCGCGCGCGCCGGCGTCACGTCACGGCTCTGCACCTGCCCGAACACGGATTTGTAATCCGTGATCTCGACGGGATAGACGGCGATTTCGGCGGCTTGCGCGGCCCCCGCGAAGGTCAAGGCCAGCGTCGCGACGCGCAGCATCGGCAAAAACATGGAACACCCGGATTTGGTGGAATCGGAGAATGGGCCCGTTGGCCCTTGCGCGCAATATATTCGCAAATCCGAAGATATTCAAGGTCTCGCATATGCGCCGTCTTGCGCGTTAATATTTAATATGTTAAATAATAACGCGGAGGACGGCGATGCCCCACGTCACCATCGAATATTCGGCCAATCTGGAAACCGATGTCGCGCCGGCGCGGCTGGTCCAGGCGCTGCACATCGCCGCGCTGGCGACCGGCGTTTTCCCGATCGGCGGCTTGCGCACCCGCGCCGAACGCCGCGACGTCTACCGCGTCGCCGATGGCGATCGCGACAACGCCTTCGTCGCCGTCGTCGCCCGCATCGGCAAGGGCCGCTCGTCCGAAACGCGCGAGGCGGTGGCGCGGGCGCTGATGGCGGCGCTCGAAGCGGAGACGGCCGGGGCTTTCGCCCGGCGCGGCCTCGGCCTCACCGTCGAGGTGCAGGAAATCGAGGGCCCTTCGCTCAAGACCAACAATCTGCACGACCGCCTGAAGGCGAAGGAGACCCGCCCATGACATTCGCCGCCAACCGCGCGCGCGCGGAAAAATATCTCGCCCGCTTCACCGGCGCGACCGTGCCCCATCTCATCGCCGGCGCGCACGCCCTCTCGCCCGAAACCTTCGAGACGCTCGACCCGACGAGCAATGCGAAGCAATGCGTCGTCGCCTCCGGCGGCGCGGCCGAGGTCGACGCCGCCGCGCGCGCCGCGGCGGGCGCCTTCAAGGTCTGGGGAAAGACCTCGGGCGCGACGCGGCGCAAGATCCTGCACGCCATCGCCGACGCCATCGAGGCGCGCGCCGATGAGATCGCGCTTGTCGAATCCGCCGACACCGGCCAGCCGATCCGCTATATGGCGAAAGCCGCGCTGCGCGGCGCGGAGAATTTCCGCTTCTACGCCGACCGCGCGCCCGGCGCCGCTGACGGCCTGTCGCTGCCGGATACGGATCACATCAATTATTCCATCCGCCAGCCGATCGGGCCTGTCGGCGTCATTACGCCGTGGAACACGCCCTTCATGCTGTCGACGTGGAAGATCGCGCCGGCGCTCGCCGCCGGCTGCACGATCGTCCACAAGCCGGCGGAATGGAGCCCGCTCTCGGCCGTGCTGCTCGTCGAGATCATGGACGAGGTTCTGCGCGGGCACGGCATGCCGGCCGGCGTGGTCAATCTCGTTCACGGGCTTGGCGAGAGCGCCGGCAAGGCGCTGACCGAGCACGACGACATCAAGGCCGTGGCCTTCGTCGGCGAGAGCGTCACCGGTTCGCAGATCATGCGCCAGGGCGCCGCCACGCTGAAGCGCGTGCATTTCGAGCTGGGCGGCAAGAACCCGGTCATCGTCTTCGACGACGCCGATAGGGAGCGCGCGCTCGACGCGGTGATTTTCATGATCTATTCGCTTAACGGCGAGCGCTGCACCTCCTCCTCGCGCGCGCTGGTGCAGCGCTCGATCTACGAAAGATTCGCGCAGGCCGCCGCGGCGCGCGTCGCCAACATCAGGGTCGGCCACCCGCTCGATCCCGAAACCGAAATCGGCCCGCTCATCCACCCGCGTCACGCCGAAAAGGTGCTGTCCTATCCAGGCCATGCGCGCGCGGCCGGCGCGCGCGTCGCCGTCGGCGGCGAACGCGCGATGCAGGGCGCCGGCAATTACGTGCAGCCGACGCTGTTCCTTGACGCGGCCAACGACATGAGAATCGCGCAGGAGGAAATTTTCGGCCCCGTGCTGACGATGATCCCCTTCGACGACGAGGCCGACGCGGTGCGCATCGCCAATGACGTGCGCTACGGCCTCGCCGGCTATGTCTGGACGCGCGACATCGGCCGCGCCCATCGCGTCGCCCGCGATCTGGAGGCCGGCATGGTCTGGGTGAATTCGGAGAACGTCCGCCATCTGCCGACGCCCTTCGGCGGCGTCAAATCATCCGGCGTCGGCCGCGATGGCGGCGACTGGTCTTTCGATTTCTACATGGAAACAAAAAACATCGCCGTCGCCTTCGACACGCATAAGATCGCGAAGGTGGGCGCATAAGGGTGGCGCCCTCTCGTGATGAAAGACGAGACGGCGAAGAATGAGGAAACGACCATGCTCAGCCCCGACGCCATCGCCGCCGCCGCGCGCCGCCTCGACGAGGCGGAGCGCGCGCGCCGCCAAATCCGCATGATCTCGCTCGACCATCCCGGCATGACGCTCGACGACGGCTATGCGATCCAGCGCGAATGGATGCGCCTCAAGGTCGCGTCCGGCCGCGTGGTGAAAGGCCACAAGATCGGCCTCACCTCGCGCGCCATGCAGCAGGCCGTCGGCATCGACGAGCCGGATTTCGGCGTGCTGCTCGACGACATGTTTTTTCAGGACGGCGGAACCGTGCCGACCGATCGCTTCATCGGCCTGCGCGTCGAGGCGGAGCTGGCCTTCGTTCTGAACAGGCCGCTGGAGGGCGAGGCCTGCACGATCTTCGATGTGCTCAACGCGACGGATTACGTCACGCCGGCCATCGAAATTCTCGACACGCGCATCTTCCGCGTCGATCCTGAAACCAAAGCGACGCGCAAGGTGCTCGACACCATTTCCGACAACGCCGCCAACGCCGGAATCGTTCTCGGCGGCCGGCCTTTCAGGCCGACCGATTGCGACATGCGCTGGATCGGCGCTGTCTGCGCCAGGAACGGCGCGGTGGAGGAGACCGGCCTTGCCGCCGGCGTGCTCAACAATCCGGCCAACGGAATCGCATGGCTGGTGAAGCGCCTGGCCCGTTACGGCGAGCGGCTGGAGGCCGGCGAGGTCGTGCTGTCGGGCTCGTTCATCCGTCCGGTCGAGGTCGGCAAGGGCGATACGATCAACGCGGATTACGGGCCGTTCGGAACGGTCTCCTGCTATTTCGGCTGAAACAGGAGATCGGCGCGGCCGACTCCTTCAGGGAGAAACACAATGGGCAAGATCATCATGGCGGCCAAGGTCGCGCATGTGCCGTCGATTCTGATTTCCGAGCGGCCGGGTCCGCTCTATGGCCAGCGCAAGCCCGCCATCGATGGCTTCCGCGAACTCGCGCGGCGCGGCCGCGCGCGCGGCGTCGACACATGGCTCGTGTTCGACACGCATTGGCTTTCCAATTTCGGCTGCCACATGAACGCCAACGCGCGTCATCGCGGCGTCTATACGTCGCATGAAGCGCCGCACATGATTCAGAACATGACCTATGATTATCCCGGCAATCCGGACCTCGGCCACCGCATCGCCGCCGACGCCGGGCGCAATGGTCTTGAAGTGATGGCGCACGAGGTCGAAACGCTGCCGCTCGAATACGGCACGATCGTGCCCATGCATTACATGAACGACGCCGACCCGAAGGCGAAAGTGCTGTCCGTCGCCGCGCCGCTCTTCGCCAGCTGGGAGGAGAACAAACTGTTCGGTGAGGCGGCGCGCCGCGCCATCGAGGCCTCGCCCTATCACGTCGGCGTTCTCGCCTCGGGCTCGCTGTCGCACAAGCTCGTCTCCAACAAGGAGGTCGGCGACAGCCAATGGGGCGTGGTGGGCAGCGAATTCAACCGGCAAATGGATTTGCGCGTGCTCGATCTGTGGCGCGAGCGCCGCTACGCCGAGTTCTGTCGTCTGCTCCCGGAATATTCGACCAAGTGCAACGGCGAGGCGCTGATGGCCGACACGCACATGCTGTTCGGCCTGCTCGGTTGGGACAAATATTCCGGTCGCGCCGAAGAAATCTGCCCCTATTTCCCGTCGAGCGGGTCGGGGCAAATTCATGTCGAGTTTCATTTGGACGACTGAACCCTCTCCCCGCGGGAGAGGGTTTGCGTGAGACTGACGCCGGAGCCTTCATGTCATGAAATTTGTCTCGTTCGAATCCGCCGGCCGCCCGTCCTTCGGCCTGTTGCGCGACGCCGGCGTCGTCGATCTCGGCCAGCGCCTGCCCTTCGCGTCCCTGGCCGATCTGATCGCTGCAAAAGGCCTTGAGGCGGCGCGCGCTTACGCCGACGCCGCGCCGGACATCGCGCTTGCCGACGCGCGTCTGCTCAAGCCGCTCGACCGCTGGCCGAAATGTTTCTGCGTCGGCGTGAACTATCCCGACCGCAACGCCGAATACAGGGACGGCTCCGAGGCGCCGAAATACCCGAGCCTGTTCATCCGCTTCCCGGACAGCTTCGCCGGCCCGGACATGCCGCTCGTGCGTCCGCCCGAGAGCCCGCAGCTCGATTACGAGGGCGAGATCGCGCTGGTCATCGGCAAGGGCGGACGACGCATTCCGCAAAGCGCGTGGCGCGAGCATGTCTTCGGCATGGTTCTCGCCAACGAGGGCACCATTCGCGATTGGGTGCGGCACGGCAAGTTCAACGTCACGCCGGGCAAGAACTGGCCCTCGACCGGCGCGCTCGGCCCCTATATCGCGACGCTCGACGAACTGCCGGACCATTTCCGGCTGACGACGCGCGTCAACGGCGAGACACGGCAGGACGACGACACCTCGCGCATGATGTTCCCCTTCGCCCGCATCGTCGAATATGTCTCGACCTTCTGCGCGCTCGAGCCCGGCGACGTCATTCTCACCGGCACGCCGTCGGGCGCCGGCGCGCGCTTCGATCCGCCGCGCTGGCTCACGCCCGGCGACGTGGTGGAAATCGCGGCGACGGGTCTCGGCGTGTTGCGCAACACCATCGCCGACGAAGGCGCGACGGGCTGAGCCGTCAGCGCCCGGTCCAGACGGGCTTGCGCTTCTCGACGAAGGAGGCGAGGCCCTCCTTGGCGTCGTCCGTCAACGCCGTCAACGCGATCTGGCTTTCGGTGAAGGCCATGGCCTGCGGGAAAGTCATGTCGGCGATGGCGGCGAGCGCATATTTGCCGCGCCGGATCGCGGACGGCGATGTGGCGGCGAGCCGCGCGACGAGCCGGTCCGTCCTGGCGTCGAGGTCCGCCGCGGCGACGACATGATTGACGAGCCCGGCCGCGCGCGCCTCTTCGGCGCCGAAGGGCTCTCCCGTCAGGCACCATTCGCGCACCAGGCGCGGTGGCGCGATGCGTTGCAGCAAGGCCAGCACCTGCATCGGAAACACGCCGATCTTCACCTCGGGCAGGCCGAAGATCGCCGTGTCGGCGGCGATCGCCATATCGGCCATGCAAAGCAGGCCCATGCCGCCGGCCATGCAGACGCCGTTGACGCGGGCGATCATCGGTTTCGTCGCGTGCTGCGAGCGGCGCAGCAGATCGGCATAGGCGCCGGTCGGCTGCGAGAAATCGAAGACGAAGGCCGCGCCGGGATTGAGATCGCCGCCGGCGCAGAACGCCTTGTCGCCCGCCCCGGTCAGAACGATCGCGCGAATGTCGTCGTCGGCGTGGGCCTGATCATACCCCCGCGCGACGCCGGCCACGACCTCTGTATTGATGGCGTTGCGCTTGTCCGGCCGGTTGAGCGTGATCCACAGCGCGGCTCCGCGTTTTTCGACGAGAACGGCGTCGGACATGTCAGCCTCCGGGATTTGCGCCACGCGGATCGTGGTCTGAGTGAACCCTCTGCCTGTGGCAGAGGGTGGCGGCGGAGCCGCCGGGTGTGGGGGTGCGCGCTTGCAGCGAGTCCTGCAGCGGAAAGGTCGCGAATGAGCGGCAGAGGAACAATTGCCTCACCCTGCCGCCGCGCGTCGCTCCTCTTCCTCCGGGAGAGCGCTGGCATGCAACGCGTCAATCTCCGCCAGCACGCGTCCCATCGTCGCCTGATCGCCGATGGCGGCGTGCAAGGCCGTCAATCTTCCCGCGACAGGCGCGCGATGCACATGCTCCATCTTCATCGCCTCCAGCGTCAGGATCGGCTGGCCGGCGGCGACCTCCGCGCCGACCTCCGCCAGTAGCGCGACGACGCGGCCCGCCATGGCCGCGCGCAATTTGCCGTCGCCTCCGCCCGCGCCGCCGCGTAAGGCCGGAGCCAGCGTCAGGTCGCGCGCCGTGAATGTCCGGCCGCGATGCAGGATATGCAGACGGTCGTCGGCGCGCCAGAACCGGGCGCCGTCGCCGACGCCGTCGAAGCGGAACCGCACGTCGGCGGGGCCAATCTCCTCGATGGTGAAAACATGACGCGCGCCGGCGCCCTCCGTCACATAATCGCCGCCGCGCTCGCGATGCGCGCCGACATCGGCGATCGCGCCGTCAATCTCCAGACGCAGCGGAATCGGCAATTCCGGCGCGAGCGAGCGTCCGGCGTTGCGATGGCGATTGTGGTCATGGGTCAGATAGGCGAGCAGCGCCCCGAGCAGCGCGTCGTGCGGCCCGTCCGCCCGCGCGGCGATGAGATCGCCGCGCGCCCCGGCGATGAAGGCGGTGGTGGCCGCGCCCGCGCCGAAGACGGGATGGCGCAGGCAGCGCGCCAGAAAGCCGGCGTTGGTCGCGACGCCGAGCGCCGCCGTGTCGTCGAGGCCCGCCGCCAGTTTGCGGATCGCCTCCTCGCGCGTCGGCGCATGGGCGATGATTTTCGCGATCATCGAATCGTAGAAGGGCGAAACCTCCGCGCCGGATTCGAGCGCCGTTTCGACGCGCAACCCGGCGGGCGCGCGCCAGAGGCCGAGCCTTCCGGCCTGCGGCAGGAAGTCGGCGCGCGGATCTTCGGCGCAGAGCCGCGCCTCGATGGCGTGGCCGACGAACTCCACGTCGTCTTGCGTCACCGGCAGCGGCTCGCCGGCGGCGACGAGCAATTGCAGCGCGACGAGATCGAGCCCGGTGATCGCTTCCGTCACCGGATGCTCGACCTGGAGGCGCGTGTTCATCTCCATGAAAAAGAAGTTTCCGTCGCGGTCGAGCAGGAATTCAAGCGTGCCCGCGCCTTCGTAGCCGACAGCCTTCGCCGCCGCGACGGCGGCCTCGCCCATGCGCGCGCGCAAATCGTCCGAAACGGCGGGCGAGGGCGCCTCCTCGATGATCTTCTGATGGCGCCGCTGCACCGAGCAATCGCGTTCGCCCAGATGAATGCAAGCGCCATATCGGTCCGCGACAATCTGGATTTCGATATGGCGCGGCGCGACGATCGCGCGCTCCAGCAGCACGCGGGAATCGCCGAAGGCCGTTTGCGCCTCGGACTGCGCGCTGGCCAGCGCGGCGGCGAAATCCTGCCCCCGTTCGACGAGCCGCATGCCGCGCCCGCCGCCGCCGGCGCAGGCCTTGATCATCACCGGAAAGCCGATGCGGTCGGCCTCGCGCGCCAGCGCCTCGCCGCTCTGGTCTTCGCCGTCATAGCCCGGCGTCACCGGCGCGCCGGCCTTGCGCATCAGCGCTTTCGCTCCGGCCTTGTCGCCCATGGCGCGCATGGCCTGCGGCGAGGGGCCGATGAAGACGAGCCCCGCGTCGCGGCAGGCCTGCGCGAACGCTGCGTTCTCGGCGAGAAAGCCGTAGCCCGGATGCGCCGCGTCGGCGCCGCTCGCCCTCGCCGCCGCGATGATCGCCGCGATATTCAGATAGGAGTCCGCCGGCGCCGGGCCGCCGATTCGCACGGCCTGATCGGCGGCCCGCACATGCGCGCTCTCCGCGTCCGCGTCGGAATAGACCGCGACGGTTTGATAGCCCATGTCGCGCGCCGTGCGCATGACGCGCAGCGCGATTTCGCCGCGATTGGCGATCAGGATTTTCGTGAAAGGCGTTTTCGTCATCGCATCGCCCTCACGGCCGCGCCACGGAGAATTGCATCGCGCGCGGCCGCCGCGCCTCAGCTTCGCGGCAGATGGCCAGCGTCTGCGCCAGAACGGCGCGCGTGTCGCGCGGGTCGATGACGCCGTCGTCGAGCAGGCGCGCGCTGGTGGTGAACGCGTCCATCTGGCCGTCGAAGAGATGCACGACGCCGGCCTTCATCTTGCCGATCTGCTCCGGGTCCACCGTCGCGCCCTTGCGCGCCGCGCCCGCCTCCATGACGATCGCCATGGTCTCGGCGGCCTGCTCGCCGCCCATCACGGCGGTCTTGGCGTTGGGCCACGAGAAGCAGAAGCGCGGATGGAAGCCGCGTCCGCACATGCCGTAATTGCCGGCGCCAAAACTCGCGCCGCAATGCAGGGTGATTTGCGGCACGTCGGCGCTGGTGACGGCCTGAATCATTTTCGAGCCGTGCTTGATCATGCCGCCTTCCTCATAGGCGCGGCCGACCATGTAGCCGGTGGTGTTGTGCAGATAGACAATCGGCGTGCGCGACTGGCAGCAGGCCTGGATGAAATGGGTGGCCTTGTTGGCGCCGGGCACGTCGATGGGGCCATTGTTGGTGATGAAGCCGACGGCGCGCCCCTCGATGCGCGCATGGCCGCAGACGGTGGCGGGGCCGTAGCGGTCGGAGAATTCGAGAAAGTCGGAATCGTCGACAATGCGCGCGATGATCTCGCGCATGTCGACGGGGCGTTTGTGATCCATCGGCATCACGCCGAGCAAGTCCTCGGAGTCGTAGCGCGGCAAGCGGAAGTCGCGCGCGCGCTCGTCCGCGCCGCGCCAGTCGAGCGACCCGACGATGTCGCGGGCGATGCGGATGGCGTCGCGGTCGTCCTCCGCGAGATAATCGCCCAGGCCTGAAATGCTCGTGTGCATGTCCGCGCCGCCGAGTTCCTCCTCGCTCGCGATCTCGCCGGTCGCGGCCTTCAGCAGAGGCGGGCCGGCGAGAAAGGCGCGCGTGCGGCCGCGCACCATGACGATGTAGTCGGACAGGCCGGTCTGATAGGCGCCGCCCGCCGTCGACGAGCCATGCGTGACGGTGACGACCGGCAGGCCGGCGGCGGAGAGACGCGCGAGATTGCGGAACAGATTGCCGCCGCGCACGAAATCCTCGACGCGATAGCGCAAGAGATTGGCGCCGGCGCTTTCGACGAGCTGCACATAGGGCAGCTTGTTTTCAAGCGCCATCTCCTGCACGCGCAGAACCTTGTCGAGACCCATGGGTTGCAGCGCGCCGGCGTCGATGGCCGAATCGCTCGCCGCGATCATGCAGCGCACGCCGCGCACGAAGCCGACGCCGGCGATGAGCCCGCCGCCGGGCACGCTTTTCTCCGCGTCCGACACATCCATGCGATAGCCGGCGAGCGTCGAGAGTTCGAGAAACGGCGCGCCCGGATCGAGCAGCAGCGCGACGCGCTCGCGCGGCAGCAATTGTCCGCGTTTGTGAAAGCGCTCGCGCTGCGATTCGGATTTGGCGCGCGTGCGCGCCTCGACGCCGCGCAGACGCGCGATCAGCCCGAGCATTCCTTCGCGGTTGGTCTGAAAGCTCTCGCTCGACGCGGACAGCAGACTTTCGATGATCGCCATGTTTTGCTTCAGTCGTTCGAGAAGGCGTCGCGGAAATTCTCGCGCAACTCCACCTTGCGCAATTTTCCCGTCGCGGTGGTTGGCATCGTCTCGAGAACGCGCACGAGCTTGGGCGCCTGGAAGCCGCCGAGCCGCTCGCGGCAGAAGGCGGCGATATCGTCCTCACCCGCTTGCGCGCCCGGCTTCAGCGTGACGAAGGCCGAGACCGCCTCGCCCCATTGCGGATGCGGCAGGCCGACGACGGCGGCGTTCATCACGGCCGGATGGGCGAGCAGCGTCTCCTCGATCTTTACCGAGGGAACATTCTCGCCGCCCGTCTTGATGATGTCCTTCTTGCGGTCGATGAACAGGATTTCGCCATGCTCGTCGATCAGCGCCAGATCGCCCGTGTGATGCCAGCCGAATTTGCGCGCGTTCTCCGTTGCAACGGGATCCTTGTAATAGCCGAGCATCACGTTGGGGCCGCGATGCACCAGTTCGCCGACCGTGTTGACCGGCAGAATGGCGCCTTCGTCGTCCATGATGGCGCTTTCGTTGATCAGCAGCGACTCGCCCCAATAATTGCCGAATCGCGCCAGGGCGCGGTCGGGCCGCGACATGGTGGTGGCCGGATACATCTCCGTCTGGCCGGAGGAGAGCACGACGTTGGGGCACATGTCCGCGACGATGCGCTCCAGCATCGGCCGCCCCATCGGCGCCATCGCATAGATGCAGAGTTCGAGCGACGACAGGTCGTAGTCGCCGCGCTTCGGGTGGTCGAGGATGGCTTGGTACATCAGCGGCAGGCCGACGAAGCTCCTGAGCTTTTCACGCTGGATGGTCTCCATGGCGACAAGCGGATCGAAGCCGCGCATCAGCGCCATTTTCGCGCCAACGACCATCTGCGTCAGCAACAGGATATGGCCGGCGCAATGGAACAGGGGCAATTGTCCGGTGATGCCGTCCTCGCGCGTCGTTCCGCGCTCCACCGCATTGCTCATCGCCGCCATCACAACGGCGAGATGGCCGTGCATGGCGCCCTTGGGCCGCGAGGTCGTGCCGCTCGTGTAGATGATCATGGCGAGGTCGCGGTCGCCGATCCCGACATCGGGCTCGCTCTCCGGTTGGCCCGCGAGCGCGGCGTTGAATTCAACGAGGCCGAGCGGGCCGCATTGGCCGGCGAGATTGACGCCCATGAGATCGACGCCGCGCCTCTGAAGCATCTCGCGCTGCGGCGCCTGCGCAAAGATGTAATCGTCGATCAGGACGAATTTCACGCCGGCGTGGTCGAGAATGTAATCGACCTCCGGCGCCGGCAGCATGGTGTTGACGGGAACCCAGACAAGGCCGGCGCGGTGCATGCCGAACAGCGCCTTGACCATATCGACGGAATTGTTGGTGAAGGTCGACGCCTTGTCGCCGGGCTTGAGGCCGCGCGCGAGAAGCGCATGGGCGAAGCGGTTGGCGTCGCGGTCGATCTCGGCGTAGGTCACGCGGCGCGCGCCGTCGCTGACGCAAATCCGGTCGGGATGACGGCGCGCCGTGCGCCGAAGAATGTCGCCGATGGCGACGCGTCCGATCTGTCCCGGCCCGCTGACGCCGCCTGTCGCTGCAAGATCGCTCATGCCGTCCTCCTCCCAAAGGTTTCGACATCGGCCGCCGGATCAGGCGGCGAGTTTCAGCATATCGCGCGCCTCGGCCGGGCTTGCGATCTCGCGCCCGGCGCCGCGCGCGATCTTCGCCATGGCGTCGATGAGCTGGCCGTTCGAGGTCGCCTTGGCGCCGTCGGGCAAATAGAACGTGTCCTCCAGCCCCGTGCGCAGGAAGCCGCCGAGTTCGGCGACGCGGCGATGCACCGGCCAGATTTCGGCGCGGCCGATGATCGTCGCCTGCCAGTTGGCGCCGGGCTCCATCAGCCGCAGCAGGATCGGCAGAAGCTCGGGATCGGCCGGCATGCCGGATGAGACGCCCATGACGAAATTATACTCGAGGGGGCCGCGATACATGCCGGTCTGGCGATACATGCCGACGCAGCGCACGATGCCGACGTCGAAACATTCGAACTCGGGCAGCGAGCCGGCCTCCGCCATCGCGTCGAGGAAATGCTGGACCTTCTCGACCGTGTTGTCGAACAGCATCGGCGGCCAGGCCCAGGTTCCGTCCGCCTTCACCTTGAGGTAATTCAGCGAGCCCGCGTTGCAGGCGGCGATCTCCGGCTTTGTCTGACGGATGCAGGCGAGCGAGCCGGAATAGTCCGGCCCGACGACGCCCGTGGTGTGATTGATGATGACGCCGGGGCAGGCCTCGCGGATCGCCTGCGTGATTTCGCGCGAGACGGCCGGATCCCACGACGGCAGATGGCCCTTGCCGGGCGCCTGCTGGCGCAGATGCACATGCATCATCGCCGCGCCGGCGTCATAGGCGGCTTTCGCCTCCTTCGCCATTTCCTCCGGCGTCACCGGCACATGGTGCTGTTTCGGGTCCGTCAGCACGCCGTTCAACGCGCAGGTGATGATGGTCTTGCTCATGCCGCGGGACTCCGCCGGAAGGATCGTCGGGCGATCCAATCAGCGCGGGCGGGCCCGGTCTTGCGCCAATTGGCTGGCGGGTTCGCGCCGCGTCGGCGATGCGCTAGGCTGGCGGGAGCGCCGCGCGACGCGGCCCGGGGGTGTGCGGCGTGAGCGGGATTTTGACGGCCGAAACCGGCGTGCTGCGCGACGGCGCGCATTTGTTGCCCCAGCGCGTCTATTATGAGGACACGGATTTCTCCGGCTTCGTCTATCACGCCGCCTATCTGCGCTTTCTCGAGCGCGGGCGCACCGAGATGCTGCGTGCGCTTGATGTGCATCAGCGCGCGATCCACGCCGGCGAGGCGCCCTTCGTCTTCGTCGTCCGGGCGATGCGGATCGAGTTTCTCAAGCCCGCGCGCATGGACGATATCGTGGTCGTCGAAACGCGCGCGGCGGAAATCGGCGGCGCCTCGATGACCCTGGCGCAGAAGCTGACGCGGGGCGCGCAGACGCTGGTGACGGCGGACGTCCGCGTCGCCGCGGTGGCCAACGGCAGGCCCGCGCGACTGCCGGCGACGCTGCGCGAGCGGCTGCGGCTCTGAAGAAAGAAAGTGAACCGATGCTTCGGCTCCGGCGGTCCATTTGCGGCTCCGGGCGCTACGCCCCGCGCAACAGCGCCGCCTCGCGCGCCCGCGCGCCCCGGTGCTGCGCGTGGGTGATGGCCACCGCCAGCGCGTCCGCCGCGTCGGCCGAGCGCGCATCGGCGCGTGGCAACAGCGTCTTCACCATCATGGCGATCTGCTGCTTTTCCGCGTGACCGGCGCCGACGACCGTTTTCTTGACCAGATTGGCGGCGTATTCGGCGACCGGCAGGCCGGCGAGCGCTGGCGCCAGCATCGCCGCGCCGCGCGCCTGACCCAGCTTCAGCGTCGCCTGCGGATCGCGGTTGACGAAAGTCTCCTCGATCGCCGCCTCGTCCGGTCGATGCGCGATGATCACTTCCGCCACGCCCTGATGCAATTGGCGCAGTCGCTCCGCGAGCGAGGCGTTTCCGTCGGAACGGATCGTGCCGCAGGCGACGAAGGAAATGCGCGTTCCAAGGCAATCGATTACGCCCCAGCCGGTGTTGCGCAGGCCGGGGTCGACGCCGAGGATGCGAATCGGGGCAGGGATCATCGGCGCATTCAAACCGCTCGGGAGCCTCTTGGAAACCGCGACGCAAAAGAAAACGCGCGCCGGGGGCGGCGCGCGTTTCGGCAATCGGACCGCGACGGGTCAGATCCGGTTGAACATCCAGGCCGCGGCGACGCCGATGACCGGCACGCCCGGAAGCCAGAGAACGCCGCCTTTCAACAAACTGGCCATGTTTCTCTGCCGATGCTTGCGGCCGCGCCGCCTGTGATCGGGTAACGTCAAGGCCCGCAACCGGTTCCGCCCTCCGGCCGGGAATCTGCGCCTGGCTCCGGTCGGCGGAATGGGCGCCCGACGCTCTCGGCTCAGCCCCCCATCCTGGCGATGAGCGCGTCGGAGATTTCGAAATTGGCGTAGACGTTCTGCACGTCGTCGTTGTCTTCGAGATTGCCGATCAGCTTGAGGATTTTCTCGCCGGCCTCATCGTCCACCGACACGGCGGTCTGCGGCTTCCAGATCAGCTTGGCCTTGCGCGGCTCGCCGAATTTGGCTTCCAGCGCCCGCGACACCTCGGTGAAGCCTTCCATCGAGGTGATGACCTCATGGCCGTCCTCGTTGGAGACGACGTCATCAGCGCCGGCCTCGATGGCCGCCTCCATCATCGCGTCTTCTGAAGCGGTCTTGCCGTCGTATTCGATGGAGCCGACGCGGTCGAACATGAAGCTGACCGATCCCGTAGCGGTCATTTCGCCGCCGGCCTTGGTGAAATAGGAGCGCACTTCGCCCGCCGTGCGGTTGCGGTTGTCGGTCAGCGCCTCGACGATGACGGCGACGCCGCCCGGCGCGCGGCCCTCGTAACGCACCTCGTCGTAATTCTCCGAATCGCCGCCGGCCGCCTTCTTGATGGCGCGCTCGATATTGTCTTTCGGCATGTTTTCGGCGCGCGCCGCCTGGATGGCGAGGCGCAGGCGCGGGTTCATATTGGGGTCGGGCATGCCCATCTTGGCCGCGACGGTGATTTCCCGCGCCAGCTTGGAGAAGACTTTGGAGCGGATCGCGTCCTGCTTCCCCTTCTTGTGCATGATGTTCTTGAACTGGCTATGGCCGGCCATGGAGCGTCCCCAAACCTGAAAGGCGCGCGGGGGGCATGGCCTCCGGCGCGCGAAAATCACGGGGCGCCTTATACGCCGCCGAATTTCGGAAAGAAAGCAGTCAGGAGGCGACGCCGAAGCCCAGTCGGCGGCGAACCGTCTCTGGCGTCGCGCCCCCGGCGCGCAAATCGCGCAGCGGCTTCGACAGCGCGCTCTTTGACATTTTCGCGCCCTCGGCGTCGCGCACGAGATCGTGGTGGTGGTAGTCGGGCGCCGGCAGGCCCAGCAGGATTTGCAGCAGCCGGTGCAGGCTGGTCGCGGCCAGCAGGTCCGTTCCGCGCACCACGTCGGTCACGCCCTGCAGCGCGTCGTCGACGACCACGGCGATGTGATAGCTCGCCGGCACGTCCTTGCGGGCGAGCGCCACGTCGCCCCAGATGTTGGGCTCGCCCGAGACGTCGCGGGCCGCGCCTGTTTCGCCGTATTCGCGCCAGCCGATGCGCTGGCCGGCCTCCGCCAGCGCCTCGTTCATATCGAGTCGTTGTGCGGCGTAGCGGCCGGCGCCCCGCGCGCGCAAGGCGGTTTCGTCGCCGCGCAAATGCTTGCAGGTTCCCGGATAGACCGGCGCCCCGTCCGGGTCGCGCGGCCATTCGAACCGCTCCGCCGCGGCCCGGACGATTTCCGCCCGCGTGCAGAAACAGGGATAGACGAGTCCGCGCGCGTCGAGACGCTCCACCGCCAGCGCGTAATCGGAAAAATGATCGGACTGGCGCCTCGCCTCGCCGTCGAAGCGGACGCCGAGCCAGTCGAGATCCTCGAAAATCGCCGCCTCGTATTCCGGCCGGCAGCGGCCGACGTCGATGTCTTCGATGCGCAGCAGGAGCCTGCCGCCGCTCTCCCGCGCCAGCTTCTCGTTCATCAGCGCCGAATAGGCGTGGCCGAGATGCAGATAGCCGTTGGGCGAGGGGGCGAAGCGAAAGACGCGTTGACCGACCGAATCTGGCATGATGCTCCCGCTGGCAGGATGACTCTAACCTAGTGCGAAACGGGGCCGGGGCAAATGACGGACACGCGCGCCGCGCCGAAACGCCGCGCCCGGCCAAAGACCACGGCCGCGCCGCCGCCGCCGATTCTTGACGAGCCCGCGCTCGCCGCCGGTCTGGCGGCGCTGCGCCGGGTCGATCCCGCGACGATCGAGCCGCTGCTGGCCGTCGCCGGCGAGATCCCTCTGCGTCGGCGCGAGCCCGGTTTTGAGGGCCTGTGCTGGATCATCGTCGGCCAGCAGGTCTCGACCGCCGCGGCGCGCGCCATCCATGCGCGACTGCAGGCGGGCGTTACCCCGCTCGCGCCGGAGACCGTGCTCGCCGCGAGCGACGAGGCCTTGCGCGCCTGCGGCCTCTCGGCGCCGAAAATCCGCGCCCTGCGCGCATTGGGTCAGGCTTGCGTGGACGGGCTCGATCTCGCCGGCCTCGCCGCGCGGGAGGCCGGAGCCGCCCATGCCGAATTGTGCAGGGTGAAGGGCATCGGCCCCTGGAGCGCCGACATTTTCCTGCTGTTCTGCCTCGGCCATGCCGACGCCTGGCCCGCCGGCGATCTCGCCCTGCAGGAGGCTCTGCGCATGGCGCTGGGCCTGAAGACGCGGCCCGACGCCAAACGGGCGACGCGGCTGGCCGAGCGGTGGCGCCCGCATCGCGGCGTGGCCGCGCGCCTGCTCTGGGCCTATTATGGAGTCATGAAGGGCCGGACCGGCGTGGTTCTGGCCGACAGGGAGAAGCCTTGATGCTCGACGGACCGCGCCTCGCGCCGAAATCCGGCGTCGCCCGACAACTCGTCGTCTTCCTGCACGGCTATGGCGCAGATGGAAACGATCTGATCGGCCTCGGCGAGATGTGGCGCGACGTGCTCCCGGACGCGGCCTTCGTCTCGCCCCATGCGCCCGAGCCCTGCGGCATGGCGCCCATGGGCCGGCAATGGTTCGAACTGACGTTCCGCGATCCGGCCGAGCGCGAGCGCGGCGTCGTCGCCGCCCGTCCAGGCCTGGACGCCTTTCTCGATGCGGAGCTGGCCCGTCACGGTCTCGCCGACGACGCGCTGGCGCTCGTCGGCTTCAGTCAGGGGACAATGCTCGGGCTGCACGCCGGCCTGCGCCGCGCCCGCGCGCCGGCCGCCATCCTCGGCTATTCCGGCATGCTGGTCGCGCCGGAAAACCTGGGCGAGGCGACGGCGCGCGACGCCAAAGGCGCGCCGCCGCCGATCCTGCTGATCCATGGCGACGCCGATTCCGTCGTGCCGGTCGAGGCGACCCGGCTCGCCGCCGAGGCGCTGAGCGCCGCCGGTCTGCCGACGCGATTGCATATCTGCAAGGGCCTCGATCACGGCGTCGATCAGGACGGATTGATCCTCGGCGCGCGCTTTCTGGTCGAGAGCTTCGGCGCGGCGCCGCCTCAATAACCCGTTCCGCTGGCCGCGCCGCCGCCGCCTTTCGCCGCCGCCAGTTCGGCCCTGGCGCCCAGCCGCACGACGGAGATGTCGAGACCGGCGCTGACGAGGCGGAAGCCCTTGTCGATCAGCTTGCGGGCGCGTTGGCCGGATCCGCAGAAGGAGCTGGCGATCTTGCCGGCGCGCCGCGCCGCGTCGGCGATGACGTCGAGCGACTCGTCGACCACCCGATCCTCGGCGTTGACGCGCGCGCCGTCGGTGAGCGCGATCGACAGGTCGGCCGGGCCGAGCAGCACGCCGTCGATGCCTGGCACGGCGAGAATGTCGTCGATGGCCTCCAGCGCCTCCCGCGTCTCGATCATGGCGATGGCGAGCTGCGCCTTGTTGGCGCGCGCCAGGAATTCCATCAGATTGGGCCGGCCCTCGATTTGCAGGGTCCGCGACGGCCCCCAGGAGCGCTCGCCCAGCGGCGGAAACTTCACGTTGGCGGCGAAGGCGCGCGCGTCCGCGACCGAATTGATCATCGGCGCGACAATTCCCGAGGCGCCGTTGTCGAGCAGGCGTTGGGCGGTGGCGAAATCGCCGACAGGAATGCGAACCATCGACGGCTTGCCGGCGAGCGCGGCGAGTTCAATGCCGCGCGCCGCTCCGGCGAAATCGAACGAGCCATGCTGCATGTCGAACAGCGCGGCGTCGTAGCCCTCGCGCACCATCGCTTCGCCGAGGCCCGGCAGGCCGAGACAGCACCAGGCCAGCAGCACCGTGTCGCCGGCGGCGAGTTTCTCCGAAAGGCTTGTGACAAGTCCGGTTGTGTTCACCCGTCGATCTCCTGTTGTGCCTGGGTTCGTCCGGCCGGGGCGGCGCCCGCCGGCGCGAGGGCCGGCGGCAGGCTCAGGACGCGGCGGGCGGGGCGGCGCGCGCCCACCGGCCGATAGAGCTGCTTCGTCGCCTCCACGACATGCACGCCCGCGCCCGGCAGCGACAATTTGGCGCCGATGGCCTCGAAGGCGAAAGCCGAGCGCAGGAAGGTCCGTCCGGCGACCGGCGGCATATAGAGCGCTTCGGCCCAGCGCTCGGGCGAGAAAAGGCTTTGGCGCATCAGGTCGCGCAATTGCCCGCGCGACCAGGGTTGACCATGTCCGAACGGCGTCGCGTCGACGCGCGCCCACACGCCGCTGCGGCTCGGGCAGACGAGAATCATGCGCCCGCCCGGCGTCAGCGTCCGCCAGATTTCCTCAAGCAGCGCGCCGGGGTGTTCGGCCGTCTCCAGCGCATGCGCGACAAGCGCCCGGTCGATGCAGGCGTCAGGCAGCGGCAGGCACGTGGTTTCGACCAGCGCCGAGGCCGACGGGCCCGAGGCCGGCCAGTTCACCACACCCTGTTCGGCCGGCATGAAGGCGAGCGCGCGCAGCGCGCCGCCGCGCAGCGGATCGAGATAGGGCGTCGCATAACCCAGGCCCATCAGCGACAGGCCGGCGCAATTCGTCCACCACGCCTGCACGCGGCGCGCGATCAACTGCCGCGCCGTCTCGCCGAGCGGCGTCGCGTAGAAAGCTCGCAGATCGATGACATCGGGCGCCATGGCCCTATGTCGCATGGCCGGCGGGAGAAGGGCAATCGCCTCCCCGCCGGCCGTCTTCGTCAATGGCTCTTGTGGCCGGAATGATCCATCTGCCCCGCCGCGGGCGCTTCGGCCGGCGCCTTCCAGCCCAGCACGCGCGGATCGAGCATGCCGGCGATCATGGCGATATGCGCCACGACAAGGAAGATCGACACGAAGATCGCATGCAGCCCGCGCTTGCCGCGCGCGTCGAGATTGCGGCCGATCGCGCCCAGCTCCAGCAGCGCCATGCCGGCGAAGGGCACGATGCCGGCGAGATAGAAGCCGACCGCCGTCACGTCGGCGATCCCGCGCCATTGCCCACTCTGCGTCAGCGGGATCACCGCGGTGAAGACCAGATAGACGAAGACGCCGGTGAAATAGACGCCGGCGGCGATGCTGCACACGCGGCTCAGCGTCTTCACCGGACCGCCGTCGATGTCGTTATGCAGGATGTAGAACTCGGCGATGGCGATGGTTTCGGCGAGGATCACCGGAATCGCCATGAACAGGATGAGGTTGAGCGGCGTCGACAGCAGCTCCATGTAATGCGTCATGACCATGGTTTCGCATTCCCTGATGCGAGGAAACTCCTTGTTTGTGCGGGTTGAAAGGGTCAGTCGCGGGGCGGCGGCAGGGGTGGGCGCACGACGCCGCCGTCTTCGCCGGCTGGGCGCCGGTCGGCCGGGCGCGGCCGCGCCGGGCGCGCGACGTCGAAAACCATGGCCGCGGGGGCCATGGCGCAGCACAGGGTCAGGCAGCCGCCCGCCCTGGAGGGGTCCGGGCGCGGGCCCCCGGCGTCGTCATGCGAATCCGCGTCGGCCGGCGCCGCCGCCATGGCGCCGTCGCAATGATGCGAAAGGCTCGCGAGGGCCGGGCTCCCGGGCGCCGGCGCGGCCGCCGCCCGCGCCGTCAGAAAGCCGTGCGTGAACGGCCCCGCCGCAAGGGCGAGGCAGAGGCCGAACGTCAAAACCGCGCGGCGAAGCAGGGTCATGCCGGGCAGTCTATCGCGCCGCGCGGCCGCTGTCGCGCGGTTTGACCTGCGGCGGCGGCTTCTTTAGCGTCCGCACAGACACCCACGAGGCGCCCATGTCCGCAGAGATTCATCAGTTTCAATGCCTGTCCGACAATTTCGGGCTGCTCGTTCACGATCCGGCGACGGGCGCCACGGCCTCGATCGACGCGCCGGAGGCCGGGCCGATTCTCGCCGCCTTGCGGGAAAAGGGATGGACGCTGACCGATATTCTCGTCACGCATCACCATCCCGATCACGTTCAGGCCATCCCCGATCTCAAAGCGGCCTTTCCGCAGGTCCGCGTCACCGGGCCCGGCAAGGATGTGGCGCGCATTCCCGAGATCGAGAATCGCGTTTACGAAGACGACCGCGTCGCCGTCGGCGGACTCGAGGCGCGGGTTCTGGAGGTTCCCGGGCATACGAGCGGCCATATCGCCTATGTCTTCGACGCCGAGAAAGCGGCCTTCGTCGGCGACGTTCTGTTCGCCATGGGCTGCGGCCGCGTTTTCGAGGGCACGATGGACGAGATGCACGCATCGCTGCGGAAGCTCGCGGCGCTGGCGCCCGACACGCGCGTCTGGTGCGGCCACGAATACACCCTGTCGAACGCCCGCTTCGCGGTCGGGATCGATCCGGCCAACGCCGCGCTCGCCGCGCGGCTGGCGCGGGTCGAGGCGTTGCGCGCCGAAGGGCGCTTCACCCTGCCCACCACGATCGGCGAGGAACTCGCCACCAATCCGTTCCTGCGCGCCGACGATCCCGCCGTGAAAGCCCATCTGGGCTTGCGCCAGGCTTCGGCGCAGGCCGTTTTCGCCGAAATCCGCGAGCGCAAGAACCGCGCATGAAGCCTGCCGTAAGGAAATATTTGTCACGGCCGGGCATTTCGCCGGCGAACGGGGTCCGGGTGCGGACAGCTTAACGAGGCGTTAACGGCTGCAGCCGAAACTGCGACGTCACGAGGCGGATCGGCCGCCCGGGACGATTCGCAGCGGGGCGGCGCGTGAAACTCAATTTCCTATCGAGGCGCGAGGCGAAAGACGAGCGGCTTGCCGAGCGCATCGCCGCCGCAACGACGCCGTCGCATGTTTCCGCCCCGCCGCCGCCGCCGCCCCAGGAAAAGCGCTGGCGCGTCGCGCCCGGACGGCCCGCCGAGAGCAAGCCGTCGGCAGAGGCAAAGCCCAGAACCGCCACGGCGCCGCAGCCCGCCTATGTCGATCCGGCCCGCATCGCCCGGGAGACCCCGCGCGCCGCCGCCGAGTCCCGCCGCAGTCCGCCCGCCCCGCAGGTCGAAAGCGTCGTGCGGGAGCCGACGCCCGAGCCCGTCGCGGCGCCGGAAGCCTCGTCCCCGCGCGAGGTCGGCCCGGCGCCAAGCCGTGCTTTCGCCGTTCCCGAAGACTTCCGTCCCGCGCCGCGGCCCGCGTTCACGGCGCCGTCCCTGAATATCTCGCCGCCGCCCCCGCTCGCGGAAACCCCGGAGGGACCGGAGCCGCGCCGGATTCTCAATTCCATCGGCGAAGTCGTCTATGATTGGGATATCGCGGCCGACCGGCTCGTCTGGGGCCCCAATTTTGCCGATGTGCTGGGGCTCGGTCCGGCGGACGCCGTGTCGACCGGCGTCGCCTACGCCAATCATTTCGCGCCGCAGAGCGCGACGTCGCGTTTCGATGCGGTCCGCTCGGGCGGCGCCGACGCCGGCGCCGGCGTGCCCTATCAGGCGCAATACGGACTTCTGCGCGATGGCCGCGGTCCGATCGTTTGGGTCGAGGACACCGGACGCTGGTTCGCCGGCGCGGACGGCGCCGCCGGCCGCGCCCATGGCGTGGTGCGCGTCGTCACCGAGCGTTACGAAGCCGAGAAGGCGCTCGCCTACAGTTCGCACTACGATCCGCTGAGCGGCGCTCTCAACCGCGCCCGCCTGATCGAGCATCTGGCCAAGACCTTCGCCGCCGAGCAGCGCGAGCGCGCGAGCTTCTGCGTCCTGCTCGCCGGGATCGAGAACCTTTTCGCCATCAACCGCAATTATGGCTACGATGTCGCCGATCAGCTCATCGCCGGCGTCGCCGGCCGTCTGCGCGGCACCATGCGCGGCGCGGATGTCCTGGCGCGATACGCCGGCAACAAATTTGCGTTGATCCTGCATAATTGCGACGGCGATCAGATGGAGATCGCCGCCCGCCGGTTCCTCGCCGCGGTCGGCGACGACGCCATCGAGACCTCGGCGGGCCCGGTGCCCGTCAGCCTGCGCGTCGGCGGCGTCGTTTGCCCGCGCCAGGGCCGCACGCCGCAAGCCGCGCTCCAGCACGCCGAGGAGGCGCTGGACCTCGCCCGCAAGCCGATTGGTCTGCGCTTCGTCGCCTACGAGCAGTCAATCGTGCGCGACGACGCGCGCATGCGCGCCCTCATCGTCGCCGACGAGATCGTCACCTCCCTCAACCAGGGCCGCATCGCCATCGCCCTGCAGCCCGTCGTCCACGCCGCGACCGGCGAGGTCGCCTTCATGGAATCGCTGGTCCGGCTGTTGCGCGAGGATGGTTCCGTCGTGCCGCCCGAGGCGATTCTGCCCGTGGCCGAAAAAGCCGGACTGATTCACCTCGTCGATCAGCGCGTGCTCGAATTGACCGTCGCCCGAATGGTCGCGGATCCGGGCTTGCGCACCACGGTCAACGCGTCGGGAGCCACCGTGCATGATCCGGAATGGACGCGTCGCCTCGCCGCCATGTGCGCGATGCACCCCGGCGTGGCGGAGCGTTTGACCATCGAGATCACCGAGACGGTGGCCATCGAGGATATCGAGGCCACGCGCCGCGCCATCGCCGCCATGAAGGATTGCGGCCTCAAGGTCGCCATCGACGATTTCGGCGCGGGGCACACTTCTTTCCGCAATTTGCGCGGCCTCAGCGTCGACCTGCTCAAGATCGACGGCGCCTTCATGCTCAACCTGTCGCGGTCGGCCGACGACCGCTTCTTCGTCCGAACCCTGGTCGATCTGGCGCGTCACCTCAAGATCCCGACCGTCGCCGAATGGGTTGAGAATGAGGAAACAGCGAAATTGCTGGCGGAATGGGGCGTTGATTATCTGCAGGGCCATTTCTTCGGCCGGGCGGAAATCGTCCTGCCGCGCGAGGCGGACGATCAGGCAGTGGCCTGATCGGTTCCCTCGACGCTGACAAGCCGGGCCGAGCTGCAGGCGTCGCGCACGCTTTTCAGGCCCTGATAGACCGGCCCGTGGTAGAACGCCTCCCAGGCGGCGAGGCCGGGAAATTCGAGGATGACGATGCGGCGCGGGCGCCAGTCGCCCTCGTGGACGTGATGCGCGCCCCCGCGCGTCAGATAGCGCGCGCCGGCCGCTTCGAGCGCCGGCTTCACCCCCGCCATGAACACGCCATAGGCCGCCGCGTCGCGGATTTCGACATCGAAGATGACATAGGCGGCCACGCGTCCGCTCCTCAGCGCTTGCGCGACAATTCGTCGAGCCGCTTCTGCAATTCGCCGAGCTGCGACTTCATCGCCTCAAGCTCGCCGCCGCCGTCTGCGGCGGCGGTCCTGGCGTCGTCGCCGTCCTTCTTCGCGTCGCGTTCATGGGCGGCGAACGGATTGAACATGGCGAGGGCCTGATTGAAGATCGCCATGTTCTTGCGCGCCTGCTCCTCCAGCGGGCCGAACATTTGCCGCCCCGGCGCGCCGAAGGTCTGCGCCATGTGGTCGCGGAATTTCTGTTGTTCGTTGGCGAGCCGTTCGATCGAAAATTCGAGATAGCTGGGCACCAGCATCTGCATGCTGTCGCCGTAGAAGCGGATGATCTGGCGCAGGAAGGTGATCGGAAGCAGGCTCTGGCCGACCTTCCCCTCCTGTTCGAAAATGATCTGGGCGAGCACGGAACGGGTGATGTCCTCGCCGGTCTTGGCGTCGAAGACGACGAAATCCTCGCCGGTCTTCACCAGCTCCGCCAGATCCTCCAGCGTCACATAGGCGCTCGCGCCGGTGTTGTAGAGCCGGCGGTTGGCGTATTTCTTGATGATGATCGGCTGGTCGTCTTTGCTCATATCCGCCCGCTTCCGCCGCGTGCCCGACCCGAAAAGGGCCGGTCGCGACCCGGAGTCCACTGAAAATCACGATATGACCTTGCCGGCGACATGCAACCGCTTTTTGCGGGCCGACCGCCGGCCCCCGACGAAAATCCGATGCCCGGACGCCCTGGCGGCGCTTGACCCGGCGCCGGCAAAAGTGATCAAGATGGGCCCGAAGCGCGGCGGCTGAGCGAAGCCGTGACGAGGCGTGAGGATTTTTCGTCTTTGGTCCCTGTTCGTCATCCTCTGTTCGTCATGGACCCTCCTTCGTCCCGGACCCTGGTTCGCCGTCGCCCCTTTTTGCCTTAATGACCCCCTGGAGGTAGTTTCATGTCGAATGACATCGTCATCGTTAGCGCGGCCCGCACCCCGGTCGCTTCGTTCAACGGCGCGTTCGCCAACACGCCGGCCCACGAACTCGGCGCGGTCGTGATCAAGGAAGTCCTGAAACGCGCCAATGTCGACGCCGGAGATGTCGACGAGGTCATCATGGGCCAGATTCTCGCCGCCGGCCAGGGCCAGAACCCGGCCCGCCAGGCCGCGATGAAGGCTGGCGTGCCGCAGGAGGCGACCGCCTGGGGCCTCAACCAGCTTTGCGGTTCCGGCCTGCGCGCCGTGGCCCTCGGCATGCAGCAGATCGCCAACGGCGACGCCAGGGTGATCGTCGCCGGCGGTCAGGAATCCATGTCGATGTCGCAGCATGTCGCGCATATGCGCAACGGCACGAAGATGGGCGACGTGAAGTTTCTCGACTCGCTGCTGCGCGACGGCCTGATGGACGCTTTCGCCGGCTACCACATGGGCCAGACGGCCGAGAACGTCGCCTCCAAATACCAGATCACCCGCGCCGAGCAGGATGAGTTCGCCCTCGCCTCGCAGAACAAGGCCGAGGCCGCCCAGAAGGCCGGCCGGTTCAAGGACGAGATCGCCCCCGTCACCATCTCGACCCGCAAGGGCGACATCGTTGTCGATCAGGACGAATATATCCGCCACGGTGCGACGCTCGATTCGATGACCAAGCTGAGGCCGGCCTTCAACAAGGAAGGCACGGTCACCGCCGGCAACGCCTCGGGCATCAACGACGGCGCCGCCGCCGTGGTGCTGATGAGCGCGGACGAGGCGAAAAAGCGCGGCCTCAAGCCGCTCGCCAAAGTCAAGGCCTGGGCGACCGCCGGCGTCGATCCGGCGATCATGGGCACCGGCCCGATCCCGGCGACCCGCAAGGCGCTGGAAAAGGCCGGCTGGAAGGCGAGCGATCTCGACCTGGTCGAGGCCAACGAGGCCTTCGCCGCCCAGGCCATCGCGGTCAACAAGGAACTCGGCTGGGATACGTCGAAGGTCAACGTCAACGGCGGCGCCATCGCCATTGGTCATCCGATCGGCGCGTCCGGCGCCCGCGTTCTCGTGACGCTGCTGCATGAAATGGCGCGTCGCGACGCCAAGAAGGGCCTCGCCACGCTCTGCATCGGCGGCGGCATGGGCATCGCGCTCGCCGTCGAGCGCTGATCGCGCGGCCGACGTCTGAACAGGAAATCGGCGGCGCGACGAGCGCCGCCTTTTTCAACCTTTCCCGCTCGAACGGCCGAACAGACAGGCCGGAGGCTTCCCACTTTTTCTCCCCTTATCTCCGAGGAAGGAACATCTCATGGCACGGGTTGCAGTTGTAACGGGCGGATCGCGCGGCATCGGCGCGGCGATTTCGAAGGCGCTGAAAGCGGCCGGCTACAAGGTCGCCGCGAGCTACGCCGGCAATGACGAGGCCGCCGCCAAATTCAAGGCTGAAACCGGCATTCCGGTCTACAAGTGGGACGTGGCGGACTACGACGCCTGCGTCGCCGGCCTCGCCCAGGTCGAGAAGGATCTTGGACCCGTCGACGTGCTGGTCAACAACGCCGGCATCACCAAGGACGGCATGTTCCACAAGATGACCAAAGAGCAGTGGTATGCGGTCATCAACACCAATCTGAACTCGCTGTTCAACATGACCCGCCCCGTGTGGGAGGGCATGCGCGCCCGCAAGTTCGGCCGCGTCATCTGCATCTCCTCGGTCAACGGCCAGAAAGGCCAGATGGGCCAGGTCAACTATTCCGCCGCCAAGTCCGGCGACATCGGCTTCGTCAAGGCGCTCGCCCAGGAAGGCGCGAAGGCCGGCATCACCGTCAACACGATCTGCCCCGGCTATATCGCCACCGACATGGTCAAGGCGATCGACCCGGCGGTTATCGAAAAGGCGATCCTTCCGCACATCCCGGTTGGCCGTCTCGGCGAGCCGGAGGAGATCGCCCGCGCGGTGGTGTTCCTCGCCGCCGACGAGGCCGGCTTCATCACCGGCTCGACCCTCTCGGCCAATGGCGGCCAGTACATGATCTGACCCCGCGCGTCGCGCGAGGCGAAGGCCGGCCCCGTGCGGGGCCGGCCTTTTTTATATGAGCGTGATCGCCACGCGGCCGATGGCGCGCCGATCGGCCAGCCATTGCAGTGCATCGGCGGCGTCATCCAGTGAAAAGTATTTACTCACATACGGCCTGACGACTCCCTCGTTGGCCAGCGCCAGCAAAGCGCCCATCTCGGCCTCGCGCGTCCGGGGAAAGGCGCGGCCCCATTCGCCGGCGCGCACGCCGATCAGGCTGGCGCCCTTGAGCAACACGCGATTGGCGGGATAGGTCGGGATTTGCGCGGCGAATCCGACCAGCAGGATACGCCCGCCGAAGGCGACCATCCGCGTCGCGTCTTCCGCCCGCCAGCCGACAGGATCGAGGATCACGTCGACGCCGCGCCCTCCGGTCAGCTCTCGCGCCTGCGCGGCGAGGTCGGGCGCGTCGGCGGCGAGCGCCGCGTCGGCGCCCTTGGCTTTCGCCGCCGCGCGCTTGTCCTCGCTCGAGGCGACGGCGATGACCCTGGCGCCGAGATGCTTGCCGATCTCCACCGCCGCCATCCCGACGCCTCCGGCCGCGCCGGGGACGAGCAGCGTTTCGCCTGGCTTGAGCGCCGCGCGCGTCGTCAGGGCGTGAAAAGCGGTCATGTGCGCGGCGGTGAAACAGGCCGCTTCCGCGAAGGAGAAGCCGCGCGGCGCCGCCAGACAATCGCGCGCCGGCAGGACGATCTCCTCCGCGAAGCCGCCGCAGCGGTGGCGCGTGATGACGCGCTCGCCGATGCGCGGCCCGGACGCGTCCGCGCCGGTCTCGATCACTTCGCCCGCCGCCTCCATGCCGGGCGAGAAGGGCAGGGCCGGCTTGAACTGATAGCGCCCCGCCACCATCAGCAGGTCGGGGAAATTGACGCCGCACGCCTGCAGACGCACGCGCACATGATCGGCCGGCAGCGGCGCGCGCTCCAGCCTCTCGATGCGCAGCACGCGCGGCGGTCCAGGCTCCCTGCAGATCGCCGCGCGATAGCTCATGCCCGCCTCATGGAAGCTCCGGCCCGTCGAAAGCCTTGCAGCCGCCTGCGTCCACCGGTCGCATGATGTCGGCGGCTTTCACCTTCTGTTTGATTTTCAGCAGATCCCAGCCCTGCCTGACCTCGGCCGGCGCCTTCACTTCCGCCAGCAGCATGTCGTTCATCAGCCGGCCGTCCTTGCGCACCCGCGCGCCCGGCGCGAAGAAATCGTCGACCGGCAGGGTCTTGATCTGGCGCATCACCGTCAGGCCGTCCGTCGATTTCGACGCCGCGACGGCGCGCAGATAGTGCCGCACGGCGCTGTAGACGGCGGCCTGCGCATGCGTCGGCATATTACCCTTGTGCCGGGCCGCGAAGCGTTTGGCGAAGGCGCGGCTGGCGTCATCGTTGTCCCAGTAGAAGCCGGTCAGATATTGCACGCCCTGCGTCGCCTGCGGTCCCAGCGCATGCACCGAGGTGAGATAGAAGATCAGCACGGCGAGCTTCTGGTTGCCCTCGCCGATCTGGAACTCGCGCGCCTGTTTGATGTTGGTCACCGTGTCGCCCGAGGCGTTGGCGAGGGCGATGACCTTTGCGCCCGAACTTTGCGCCTGAAGAAGGAAGGACGAGAAGTCCATCGTTCCGACCGGATGGCGCACCGCGCCGAGAACCTTGCCGCCCATGGCGGCGACCACTTTCGACACCTCCGCCTGCATCGCATGGCCGAAGGCGTAGTCGGCGGTGATGAAATACCACGTGTCGCCGCCCTGCTGCACGACGGCTTTGGCGATGCCCTGCGCCAGCGAATAGGTGTCGTAGAGCCACATGGCGGCGGTGGGCGCGCAAGCCTTGCCGAAAATATCGGCCGTGGCCGAACCCGAATGGATGACGATCTTGCCGCGCTCGCGCGCCAGCTCCTGCACGGCCAGCGAAATCGCCGAATTGCCGATGTCGAAAATCGCGTCGACGCCCTGTTCGTCGAAGGCCTGCCGCGCCAGCGTCACGCCGATGTCGGTCTTGTTCTGGTGGTCGGGCGCCAGCAGCTTGACCGGGCGCCCGAGAACCGAGCCGCCGGCGTCGTCGATGGCGAGTTGCGCCGCGACGACGCTGCCGACGCCGCCGGCGTCGGAAAACACCGAACTCTTGTCATTGAGCACGGCGATCGAAAGGGGCTTCGGCTCCTGCGCGGCCAGCGGCGCGCACAGCCCGGCCGCCAGCGTCAGCGACAACAGACCAGCCTTGAGTTTCGGGTGCATCGGCTTCCTCCTTGTTGTTTTCCGCCTCGCGAGCCGTCGCGACGCGGGCAATTTGCGGACTCTCGGCGTCCGGGCTTGCTCCTCTTGACAGGGGAGCGGAATAATGAAGCATCGTTTCACGAATTGAACCATCCGGCAAGAGCGGCGGCGCCGCGCGGGGAGGGTGACGCGATGCCTGACGAACTCGATTTTTCCGGCCGCACGGCGCTTGTCGTCGGCGGCTCCAGCGGCATCGGCAACGGCGTCGCCCAGGCGTTTCGCGCGCGTGGCGCCGAGGTGCATGTCTGGGGCACGCGGCCCGCGCCGGAGGACTACCGCGCGGTGGAGGGCAGCGATCTCGAAGGACTGCGCTACGCCTGCGTCGATGTCGCGGAGTCCGTGCGGATCGAGGCCTGGACGCCGCCCTTCGCCCGGCTGGACATCCTCGTCCTGTGTCAGGGCGCCGTGCTCTACGACCAGGGCGAATATCGCATGGACGGTTTTCGCCAGGTCGTCGAAGTCAATCTGATGAGCCTGATGGCTTGCGCCCTCCGGTTTCACGCCATGCTAAAAGAAAGCAAGGGATCGCTTATCACGATCAGCTCGACGGCGGCCTTTCACGCCACCCGGGGCAACCCGGCTTACAACGCTTCCAAGGCGGGCGCCGTCGGCCTCACGCGCACCCTGGCCGAGGCCTGGGCGCGCGACGGCATTCGCGTCAATGGCGTCGCGCCGGGTTTCGTCGCCACGAAGATGACGAAGGTCACCACCGCGCGCCCGAAGCGCCTTGAGGCGGCGCTCAGGTCCATTCCGCTGGGCCGGCTCGGCACGCCGCAGGACATGGCCGGCGCGGTTCTCTTTCTCGCCTCGCCGCTGGCTTCTTATGTGCTCGGGCAGACCATCGTCGTCGATGGCGGCCTGTTGCTCGCCTGACTATTTCAGCTCGTTGCGGAACAGCGTGTCGAGCCGGTCGATGCTGTATTGCGTGATGTCGGCGATGAGCCAGCCGTTGGCGCCGGGCGTCAGGTCGAACAGGGCGCGCATCGGCGTCCTGCCGTCTTTCCAGCGCGCTTCGACGAGCGTGCGGCCCTCGCGCGAACCCGTGGCGCGCGTCGTCAGATCGGCGACGCCCGCGCTGTCCTGCCCGCCGAGGATAGGATCGAAATCGAGACGGGTGTCGGAATCGTCCGTGTTGGCGGCCTCCTTCAGCAGCGCCTTCGCGAGCGCGGCTTCGCACAAAAGACGAATCTGCGACGGCTCGCTCAGCAATGAGCGATCCTTGCGATGCGCCGCCTGCGCCGCCTTGATGGTCTTCTCGACATAGGCTGTGGCCGCTTCCTGCGGCGGCGCGCCGGCGCCCGCCGGCGCCTTGCCAGCCTCCAGCAACTCGCGCAGCGAGGAGCCGTATTCAAGCCCCAGCTCGTCCACGCGCCAGCCGCCGGCCTCCTGCGTCAGCCAGAGCCTGAAAGTGGAGGGCGTCGCCTCAGGCGCCTCGAGAACGGCCTCGGCGCGGCCCGCCTCGGCGCGAATGAGGCGCGCCTTCAGCGCCGAGTCGAGCGTTTCGTCGAACAGACTTTGCGACAGCGCCCACACGAGTCGGTTCGTGTATTCGGGCTTGTTGACGCGCAATTGCTCCAGCAGCCGGCCCGTCGCCGCCTTCGAGAACCATTTTTCGATGAAGGCCGCGTCGAGCGTGCGCTTGCGCGCGCTCAGCGCCCTCCAGAAACGATCCGCGTGGGCGACGGGGCTGTTGGGGTCGGTCGTGTCCGCGGCGGGCGCCGCGCCCTGCGCGAAGGCGGATCCGGCATAGAGGGCAGCGCCCAAAATCCCGAGAAAGTTGCGACGGTCCATGTGCTTATCGCCTCCCGCGCGCCCGGCGCGCATCACGCCCGATTGGTATCGCGTCGCGAGGCGGCTGAAAAGCGCTTCGATCAAGCCGCGCAATGGTTTAACGCCATCCGTGGACGCGTCGCCCCCGATCGGATATCCGGAAAAGAAGGCGGGAACAGGGTGGGCGGCCGCGCCCGGCGCCGGCGTCCCGCAGCGCAGGAAAGGGCATGCGCCGATGACTGATTCCTTCGATGTCGTGATTTACCACAACCCGCAATGCGGCACGTCGCGCAACACGCTCGGCCTGATTCGCAACGCCGGAATCGAGCCGCATGTGATCGAGTATCGCAAATGCCCGCCGTCGCGCGTCCTCCTCGCCGACCTCGCGCGCCGCGCCGGGACCGGCGTGCGCGGCCTGCTGCGCAGGAAAGGAACGCCTTACGAGGAACTGGGGCTCGACAACCCGGCGCTGACCGACGCGCAATTGCTGGACGCGGTCGAGGCGCATCCGATTCTCATCGAGCGTCCGCTGGTCGTCAGCCCGCGCGGCGTTCGCCTCTGCCGCCCGTCGGAGCGGGTGCTGGACATCCTGCCGCCGCAGCGCGGCGAATTCTTCAAGGAAGATGGCGCGCGGGTCGTCGACGAACGCGGCCGTCAGGTCGGGCTTGCTTAGCGAACGTTCGTGTCGCGGCGGGCAGCGCACATCATCCTGATTTTCTGGCGCGCGAAAACAGCTCCGTTCCTGTCCCGTGAGCGGACCGGCTCCGTCAACCGCTGCCCCGCCGGCCGTCTCTCTCGCCGCAGGGCCGGAGACGCCGCTGAGGCGGCGCGCAAATGTCGCGATGACGCTGTCGGTCGCAGACGCGTGGCCGCGACACGGAAGCTCTCCCCGCGCCGTCGCGCGCGATCATGAGCCTCGCGCGGGGCCTGCCTGCGCCAGCAACTTGCGCAATTTGGCGACGATCGCCTCTTGCGGGTCGCCGGGCATGAGGCCGTTGACGAGGCGGCCGTCGCGGCCGATCAGGTAGGTGACGGCGCTGTGGTCGACCGCGTAGGCGCCGCCTTCGCCCGGCAATTGCCGGTAGAACACGCGGAAGGATCCGGCCACGCGCGCGATGTCGGCTTCCGGCCCGGTCAGGCCGATGATGCGCGGATCGACGGCTTCGACATAACGCTTCATCACGTCGGGCGTGTCGCGCCCGGGGTCGACGCTGATGAAGATCACGGCGAGTTCGTCGCCCGCCGCGCCAATCGTCTTCAACGCCTGCGAGATGTCGAGCAGGGCGGTCGGGCAGACGTCGGGGCAATGCGTGTAGCCGAAGAAGATGGCCTGCGGGCGGCCGTGCAGCGCGCGCGACTCGAAGGCGACCCCGTTGACGTCGATCAGCGTGAAGGGCGCCCCGGCGGCGCCCAGCCCGCCCGGAGTCGGGGATGGCGTCCAGTTCCAGAAGGCGGCGGCGACGCCCAGCAACCCCGCGACAACAAAAAGAACCGGCCCGAGCAGGCGGGCGCGCCGGGTCGTGGTGGTCCGCTTCATCACAGTCTCCCGCTTCGCGTCGTCATGGGATCAGCGTCAGGCCGGAGCGCGCCACGGCCCATGCCGCCGCCGCGGCGAAGACGCAAAAACCGGCGGCGGACATCAGGATCATCCGCCGCAACGCCATGGGCATCGACGCCTTCAGACTGTCGGGCGTCGGCAGGACGCTCAAAGCCCCGGCCGACACGCCCGCCGCCGCGCCGGCGAACAGCGGCGCATAGAGCACAAAACCGAAATAGCTGTAGTCGCGCTTGAGCAGACAGAACGGACAATGATGGTGCGGATGCTCGTAGACATAGAGAGAAATCGCCGAGATCACGGCGGCGATGGCGATGATGAAGAAGACGAGGCTTGCGGCGCCGTAGAGCGCCTGACCGATTTTCGCGCGCATCGCCAGCACGGCCGTCGCCAGCGTGGCCGCGAGCCCGCCGAACAGCAGCGTCAGGGCGAGGCGCGGGTCGAGCGAAGCCATTTCCGCCGCGATCGTGGGCTTGTCGGAAGAAAATAATTTGCCGCAACAAGAGGTCAGCGTGTCCGCCTTCAGGTCGAGGAAATAGGCCAACGTCAACCCGGCGTCGGCGACGGCGAGCGGCGCCAGCGCGATCAGCAGCGCGTATTTCCGGCGCGTCAGCGGATAATCGCGTCCGCGGGCGTCGATGACGTCGGCGGCGAGCCAGAGGCTGGCGCCGAAAAACATGGCGATCTTCGCGCCGAGCGCCGGAAAGCCGAAGACCGAAGCGTTGAACGCCCCGACCGCGCACATCGCGCCGACGAACATCGCCGCCATGCGGTCGGCGTTGAAGACGAACAGCGCCAGCGCGACGATTTCCACCGCCATGACGAAACGCAGCAGGACAGCGACGAGATAGGTGCGCTTTTCGAGGTCAATCTGGACTTGCGCGCCGCTGGCCAAATCCCAGCGGCGCAGCAGCGTCGCGGCGAAAAGGCTCGCCCACAGCACCAGAACGGCGCACAGCGTCGCCGCCAGGCTGAGCGCGAGGATCGGCGGATGCAGGATCATGGCGCCCCCACGATTCTGCCGTCGGCCATTTCGACGACGCGGTCGACGACGGCGGCGTTCCAGATGCGCGGATCATGGCTTGTCATCAGCACGGTCTTGCCGCGCGCCTTCAGCGTCGCGACAATGTCGAGAAATTGCGCGGCGCGTTCGCTGTCGAGATTCGCCGTCGGCTCGTCGGCGATGATCACGCGCGGATCGTTGATCAGGGCGCGGGCCACCGCGACGCGCTGCATCTCGCCGCCGGACAGATCGTCGACCCTCAGGTCGAGGCGATGCGACACGCCGAAGAGTCCGGCCAACTCATGCACCCGCGCCCTGAGATCGCTGAAGCGCGGGGCCAGCGGATAGGCCGGAAGCATGATGTTCTCGAAGGCGGTGAGGCCGGAGACGAGATTGAAGCGCTGGAAGGCGAAGCCGAAGGTCTTGCGGCGAATCCCGGCGAGGAACTTCTCGGGCAGACCGGACAGACTCTCGCCGTCAAGGCGGACGCGGCCGCTCGTCGGACGCGCCAGACAGCCGATGATCGTCAACAGCGTCGTCTTGCCCGAACCGCTCGGTCCCTTGAGCACGGTGACCGCGTTGTCGGCGAGCGTCAGATCGACCTCGCGCACGGCGGCGATTTCGTTGACGTGGCCCTGCCGGTAGAGCTTCGAGACGGCTTGCAGTTCGATCATGGCGGCCTCTAGCGCATGACGCTGTCGGGATCGGCCGAGGCGGCGCGCCAGATCGGCGCGAGCACGGCGGCGATGTAGGGAACAACGGTCAGGAACGCCAGCGTCGCGATTTGCAGGGCGTCGACATAGGGCGCCAGCGTGAAGCGGGGATAGAGCGTCGACCAACCCTTCAGCACGGCCTCGATCAGCGGCGCCGACATGAGAAAGACATGCGCATGGGCGAGCGCGACGCCCGCGAGGAACGCCGTCAGCGAGATGAGGCTCGCCTCCCACAGCTTCATGCGGATGATGTCGGACGTCTCCCAGCCGATCGCCTTGAGAATGCCGATCTCCCGACGCTCCTGCGCCGACAGTCCCGAGGCCTTGTCGAAGGCGAGAATGGCGAAGGCGAGCATCGCCCCGACGAGGAGGGCGAGCAACAGCCCTTCGCGCCACGAGAACAGCGCCTCGTAGGTGCGCTGCATGCTGGCGCGCGTGATGAAGCGATAATGCGCCAGCGCCAGCGCGCCCTTGCCGGCGATGGTGTTCACCTCGCCGGGGTTGCGCACGCGCATGGCGATGTCGGTGAACTGGTCGGGGGCAAGTTCGAAAAAGGCCCGGAAATCCTCCTGCGACACGAGCACGAGATCGCTCGACGCCAGCGCCGAGGATGTCGGCAGGATCTTCCTGATCCTCAGCTTGAGGAATTTCGACGCCGGAGAGACGAGGAACAGATGGCGCCCCTCGCTCAGCTTGCGCAACCGGGCGACGCCTTCGCCGATGATCGCCTCGCCCCTGGCGAGGGCATAGTCGGGGGCGAAGGCGGAGGGGACTTGCAGCGTGTAATTGGCCGCGGTCGCGGTGTCGAAAAGATAGCCCCAGAGGCGGCCTTCGATCCGGTCGGCGCCGCGCAGGGACTTCAGTTTCGCGATGTCGGATTCGCGCGCGAAATCATGCCGCCCCATGCGCATCGCCTGCGCCACCACATCGGGGGATCCTTCGAGTGTCCACCCGGCTTCGCGGCGAATGGCGGAGCCGAAAAGAATGACCGAGCCGAGAATGAAGATCAGCCCGACATAGATCAGCCAGAGCCCGGCGTTCTTCGCCCTGCGCCGCCAGAGCGAGGCCGCCGCGTAGTCGACGAGATAGCGTTGTCGCGCAAGCCAGGCGTTCATGGCGCGTCGCGCTCCCTGTCGCTCAATCCGCCGTTCGCGAAATCGCGCGCGGGCGCGATCAACGTTCCGGCGGGAAAATGCTCGAAGCTCAGCGGCCCGTCCTGAAAGGCCGAATGCAGGTCGGCCATATTGGGATGGCGGGTGTAGCGCGCCTCGGGAAACAGCGCGATGTCGGTCAGGTCCAGCGCCTCGGCCATGGCGCGGTTCTGCGCCATGCGCGCGGCGTCGCCGCCGCGCCAGAGTCCATGAGCGACGGCCGACGCGACAAGCGCCGTCAGCGCGCCGATGAGAAGGAAAGCCGCGGTCGAGCCGCGGACGGGCGCGTCATCCGGCGTCATTCGAAACGTCCGTCGTCGAGCCCGGCGAGAAGCGCGGGCGTGACCTCGTCGAACCGGAGGACGCGCTTGCCCTTGTGGTCCTTCATGAATTCGGCGGCGTCGGCGGCGTCGGCCTGCGGCGCCAGCTCATGGCCCATCGGCCCGAGCACGTCCGAGCCGATGACATACAGCGCCGCGCGGGCGTCGATCAGGTCGGGAACGTAATAGCCGGTGACGCCCATCGCCCGGATCGCGTCGCGCGTGCGGCCGCGGGCGTATTTCGGCATGTTGTGCAGATATTTGAAAAAGTCCTTGGCGCCGTCGAAATGATCGGCGTGGCCGTCCGCGAAAAGGATCGTCGCCGTCCAGTAGGGATAGGGCTGCACCAGCATGCCGCACACCGGGCAGGCGTCCATAGGCTTCGGCCTGGGCAGTTCGACGATCGGAGCCGAGGCGCGCGCGTCGTCGCCGAGGCAGACGAAAGCGGCGGCGCCGGCCGTTGCGGCGAGCAGCGCCCGGCGGCTCATGCCGCGCGTCGATGTCCGGCATTGATTGCACATGGCGGGTCGTTCCGTTGGAGATGATGCGGCGGAAAGCGCGGGCGGCGTTGGGGCGCGCCGCCCGCGCCGCGCGGCTACTTGTCGTCCATCGCCTTCTTGCGCCGTTCGTTGCGGCGGCCGCGCACCAGGATCGTATCCTCGGCCATGCCGAGATAGGCCTCGCGTAACGCCGTATTGAAGTCGACGACGCGCGCGCCCGCCCTGGCCGAAGCTTCCGCCCTGGCCGCCGTTTCAGCCTTGGCCTTGTCGGCATAGGCGAACTTGCTGACCCTGGTCATCGTGCCGGGCTTGCCCGGATCGATGACGTAAAAGGCCTTGTCGACGGACACGAGCGGCTTGATCTCGCCGTCCGCGCCGGCGTCGCCGGCATAGAGCCCTTTCGGGCCGCGATCCATGTTCAGCGACAGGCCGATGGCGGCGCAATGGATGGAGCAGGTTCCGTCGACGGCGTCGTCCTCATAGACGATGAGATGGCGAGAATAGCTGAACTTCGCGCGCTCCATGCCGCAATAGCGGCAGCGCGGAAACTTCTTCAGTTCATCGGTCAACGGCTCCCTGTCCCTGGGCAAATCCCGGATCAAGCCATGCTTGTCGGTCCAGTCCCAGGGGGCGAGGGGCTTTTCTTGCGCGCGCGCGCCGCTGGCCAACAGGGCGAGGGAGGAAACGGAGGCAAGCGCGATCAGGTCGCGGCGATTCATGCTGCTCATGAGAAATGTCTTTCCGGATTGAAGCGTTCACACGCCCGCGCCCGCGCTCAGGCGCGGCGCCGGCGGCGGGTTCAGGCCTGGAAAGAGGCGGGCGGTCCGCGCGCGCTGCCGGCGTAGGAGGCGGATGAGCGCCGGACGCTCGCCTCCATCATCCAGCGGATGACGACGGCGACGCGCGCGACCCGCGCGTCGAAGTCGGGGCGGGCGTCGTCGGCGAAAGCGCCGACAGCCGCCGACGCGCAGAGCAGGCAATTCGCGACCGACGCCTTGTGATGATCGCCCGATTGTTCGGTCGGCCCTGCGGCGCCCGGGTCGCTCAGACAAAGATGCAGAAAGCCGCCCGCGTCGGCGGCGACGCCGGGCAGGGCGCGCGCCGCCTGCGCGCTCACATGCTCGGCGGCGAACACGACCTGCAGCAGCATCGCCCAAACGGCCAGCAGCCGCCAGCCGCTGAGGCGGCGCAAACCTGCCAGGGTGAAAGCGTTGCTCGGCACGGGCGCCACACTTCGAAAAACATCGCCCGGCTCGGGCCGGGCAAGCCATCACATCCGCTACGCATAGAGCCTTCGGCCGCGAAGGCGGTTGACCCGGATCAATTCCGGAATGCGCTCTGTCGCCGCGCCTCGCGATCCTGACAAATTGCCGACGCGCGCGCCGGCGTCGCGCGGTCCGCTCCAGGCGGGAGAAAAGACCCCGGCGCGCTGATTTTTGAAACTGTCCGGTTTCCGGCAAAATTGGCGCGCCCACGGGGACTCGAACCCCGGTTTTCGCCGTGAGAGGGCGACGTCCTGGACCGCTAGACGATGGGCGCGCGGTTGCGCTTGGCAGCGCAGGCGGGTTCTATAGCGGGCGACTCGCCGCTTCGCAATGCCTTTGTCGCGCTTTCGCCATTGATGCGCGCGAGAATGGCCGCTCGATCCTTCGGAGACGCCCTTGACCACGCTCGCGCCCCTCGCCGGTTGGGCCCCGCCGGCGCCGAAGCCGCAAGACGGCCCGATGGGCGCTCTCGCGCTGCTGCGCGCGCTGCGAACCAATCCGCTCACAACCTGGACGCGCGCCCATTACGAAGCGCCGATTCTCCAGGGCCGCTCGATCCTCGGGCCGACCGTTGTCATCAACGAACCGGCCGCCGTGCGTCGCGTGCTGCTCGACAATGTCGCCAATTATCGCAAGGACGACCTGCAACTGCGCATTCTCGCGCCCGGCCTCGGGCGCGGCCTGCTGACGGCGGAGGGCGAGCAATGGCGCGCCCAACGTCGCGCTCTGGCGGCGTTGTTCACGCCGCGCATGATCGCGGGCTTCGCCCCGGCGATGCGGGCGGCGGCCGACGCGCTCGTCGCCCGCTGGGAGCGCAGGCGCGACGGCCAGCCCTTCGACGTCGCGCCCGAGATGGGCCGCGTCACGCTCGACGTGCTGGAGCGCACGATTTTTTCGGACGGGCTCGGCGGCGCGCCCGACGAGGTGATGGAGGCGGTGACGCGCTATTTCGACACGATCGGTCGCATCGATCCGCTCGACATCTTCGGCGCGCCCGATTGGCTGCCGCGCCTGTCGCGGCTGCGCGCCCGCCCGGCGCTCGCCTTCTTCCAGGCATCCGTCGACCGGATCATCGCCGCGCGCCGCGCCCACCTTGCCGAGCGGCCGGACAGCGCGCCGCACGATCTGCTGTCGATGCTGCTCTCCGCGCGCGATCCCGAAACCGGGAGAGGACTGCCGGAGGATGAGGTGCGCGCCAATATCGTCACCTTCATCGGCGCCGGCCATGAGACCACCGCCAACACCCTGGTCTGGACGTTGTTCCTGCTGGCCAATTCGCCTGAATGGCGCGCCCGGCTTGAAGCCGAGGCCGACGCTGTCCTGGCGGCCGGCGATTGGCCGGACGGCGGCTTCGACCGGCTGGTCGAGACCAGAGCCGTCATCGAGGAAGCTTTGCGTCTCTATCCCCCGGCGGCGACGTTGACGCGCGCCGCCGTCGGCCCCGACGAACTGTCGGGCCGGCCGGTGCGCGCCGGCGACATGATCATCGTCTCGCCCTGGCTGCTGCATCGGCACAAATTGTTGTGGGACCGGCCGGAGATTTTCGATCCGACCCGCTTCCTGCCCGGCAAGCGGGAGGCGATCGACCGTTACGCCTGGATTCCGTTCGGCGCCGGGCCGCGCGTCTGCATCGGCATGGGCTTCGCCCTGCAGGAGGCGGCGATCGTGCTGGCGACGATCGTGAAGCGGTTCCGGCTGGATCTGCGGCCGGGCGAGCGGGTCGAACCGATCCAGCGCGTCACGCTGAGGCCGAAAAACGGGTTGCCGGTGGTGTTGCGCCGGCGCTGAGGCCGCGTTCGCCTCTGGCCTTCTGACGCGAGGACGTCGAGGCAATTGACCGAAGCGCCCGGTTCTGTCTTCTGTCGGCAGCCGCGCGCCGTCCCGTCCATCAGGGCCGAACGGGTCGTTCTGGCGGAGAAATCTCCCGCGAAGAGGGGATGGCGTGCCTGATGAGACGGTCATGAAAAGGATAGAGCCAGCGCTGGACGAAAAGCTCGCCGCGGACGGCGCCGCCGCCTCGTCCGGACCGGCGGTCGCGCCGCCGGCTGGCGCCCCCTCACCGCCTCCGGGCGGCGGCCGAAAACGGCGCGTCATGGCGGCGGCGCTGATCGTCGCGGCCGGCCTTGGGGCATGGAAAGGATATCATTGGTATACGCACGGGCGTTTCCTCGTGGGCACCGATGACGCCTATGTCCGCACCGAGACGGCGACGCTCGCGGCCAGGGTCGCCGGCCATGTCGCCCGCGTCGCGGTGGGCGACAACGCCCGCGTCGAGACCGGCGATCTGCTGGTCGTCATTGATGATGGAGATTATCGGCTCGCCGTGACCGCGGCGCAGGACAGGGCGCAGACGCAGGAGGCGACGATCGCGCGCATTCGCGCGCAAGCCGGGGCGCAGACGGCGGGCGTCGCGCAGGCGGAGGCGCAATTGCGCGGCGCCGCGGCCGACGCCACCCGCGCGGCGCTTGAATACGAGCGCGCCGTCAGGCTGAAGGCGGCGACGTTCGCCACCCAGCAGCGCGTCGACGCCGTTCAGGCCGACCGTGACCGCACCGCCGCGGCGCGGGAAACCGCGCAGGCCGCCGTCGCCGCCGCCCGCGCCAATCTCGCCGTCGTCGAGGCCCAGATCGTCGAGGCGTCGCGCGTCGGCGAGGAGTTGAAGACCGCGCTCGACAAGGCCCGCCGCGATCTCGGCTTCACGGAAATCCGTGCGCCCTTCGCCGGAATCGTCGGCAACAAGGCCGCCCAGCCCGGACAATATGTCCAGCCGGGCGCGCGGCTGATGGCGCTGGTGCCGCTCGAGTCTGTCTACATCGAGGCCAATTTCAAGGAAACCCAGATCAGCCGGCTGAAGCCCGGTCAGAAGGCCTCTCTCTCCGTCGACGCCTTTTCCGACCGGCCGATGGAAGGCGTGGTCGAGAGCGTGGCGCCGGCCTCCGGCGCGCAATTCTCGCTGCTGCCGCCTGAGAACGCGACCGGCAATTTCACCAAAATCGTGCAGCGCGTGCCGGTGCGCCTGCGCGTGCCGGCGGATGTCGCGCGGCAGGGGCTTCTGCGTCCGGGCCTGTCTGTTGTGGTCGATGTCGATACGCGCGAGGCCGCGCCCGCCCCGGCGCTCGCGCGAAGGTGAGCGCCGCCGCGGCCACGCCTGACGCGCTTTCCGGGCCGCGCCGCGTCGCCGGGCCGCGCTTCGACACGCGCCGTCTCATCGCCTTCATGGCGATGGTGTTCGGCATGTTCATGGCCATTCTCGACATCCAGATCGTCTCGGCCTCGCTCGCCGAGATTCAGGCGGGGCTCTCGGCCTCGGCCGACGAGGTGGCCTGGGTGCAGACGAGCTATCTCATCGCCGAAGTCGTGATGATTCCGCTGTCCGGCTTTCTGTCGCGGGTTTTCTCGACGCGCGTCATGTTCGCCGTTTCGGCCGCCGGCTTCACGTTGATGAGCTTCATGTGCGCCGCCTCGACCTCGATCGAGCAGATGATTTTCTGGCGCGCCTGTCAGGGCTTCATCGGCGGCGGCATGATCCCGACCGTCTTCGCCTCCGCCTATACGATCTTCCCGCGCGACAGGCAGCCGATCATCGCGCCGATCATCGGCCTCGTGGCGACGCTGGCGCCGACGATCGGTCCGACCATCGGCGGCTATCTCACCGATCTCTATTCCTGGCACTGGCTGTTTCTCATCAACATCGTCCCCGGCGTGATCGTGACGGCGGTGACGTGGACGCTGGTCGATTTCGACGACCCGGACTGGTCGCTGCTCGACAAATTCGACTGGTGGGGACTGGCCGGCATGGCCGCCTTTCTCGGCGCGCTCGAATATCTTCTCGAGGAGGGACCGCTGAAAGGCTGGTTCGACGAGCCGACGATCGTCTGGGCGGCGGCCGTTTCGGCCTCGGGCGCGGTCCTGTTCTTCTGGCGCGCCTTCACCGCGCCACAGCCGATCGTCGATCTGACCGCCTTCGACAACCGCAACTTCTGGACCGGCTCGCTGTTCTCCTTCATCCTGGGCATCGGTCTTTACGGGCTCACCTACCTCTATCCGGTCTATCTCGCCCGCGTGCGCGGCTATTCGGCGCTGATGATCGGCGAGACCATGTTCGTCACCGGCGCCTGCATGTTTCTCGCCGCGCCCATCGTCGGGCGCCTGATGACCAGGGTCGATCCGCGCCTGATGATCGCCGTGGGCTTTCTCGGCTTCAGCCTCGGCACGCTGCAGGCGTCCCAGGTCACCAGGGACTGGGATTTCTACGAATTGCTCGTCCCCCAGATGCTGCGCGGCTTCTCGCTGATGCTGTGCATGGTGCCCATCAACAATCTGGCGCTCGGCACGCTGCCGCCCGAGCGCATCAAGAACGCCTCGGGCCTGTTCAATCTGATGCGCAATCTCGGCGGCGCGGTTGGCCTGGCGTTGATCAACACGCTGATGAATCACCGCATGGATCTGCATCTCGCGCGCTTGCGCGAGAAAGTCGTCTGGGGGCGGCCTGTCGCGGAGGAGACGCTGGCGAAAATCACCGGCGCGCTGTCGAGCCTCGGCTCCGACGCGCAACTGGCGGCGACGGCGAAGCTCGCCGGCCTCGTGCGCCGCGAGGCGATGGTGATGTCGATCGGCGACGTCTTCTACGCGCTGACCGGCCTGTTCCTGCTGCTGATCCTTCTCGTGCCGCTGATGCGGCGGCCGCAGATGCAGGCCGCGCCCGATCCGGACGCGCATTGACGCGGCCTATTGCGCCGCGTCGATCTTGACGGCGGAATCGTTTGCCGCTGCGACGGGCGTCGGGGCGTCCAGCGCCATCAGCCTGTCGCCGAGATCGGCGATCGCCCGGCGCAACAGCTCATGGTCGGCCCGCGTGCGCGCGTCGGCCTCGCGCGCCCCGGCGATTTGCTCCTCGAGCGCGCGCCGCGTCTCCCGCGCCGCGTGCAACGCTTCGCCGCGCGCGTCGCTCTCGGCTTCGTTCGCCATAAGCCGCGTCTGCAGGCCGGCGATCGTGGCGCGCCGTTCGTCCGCGATCTGTCCGAGCGCCGCATGGCGGGCCTCAAGGTCGCGGCGAAGGGAGGCCTCGCGATCCGCCCGCCCGTCGGAATCGTAGAGCGCCTTGCCGAGGCCGGCGCGCTCGCCCCAGGCTTCCTCGCGTTCGCGCGTCGCCGTGGCGAGCGCCGCGCGCAACGCTTCGGCTTCCGCTCGCGTCGAAGCGAGGCTGGCTTCGAGTTCGACGATCGACGCGGCGCGTCGACCGAGTTCGGCCATGTCGGCGGCGCGCAGATCGGCGATGGCCTCGGCCCTGAGTTCGACGCGCCGCTGCGCCGCCGCCGCCCCGGCGCGAATCTGGTCGCGTTCGGCGATCACCTCATCCATCGACAGCGGCATCGTCAGCGCGACGCGGCGCGTGGCCAGACGCTCGGCGCGCCGCCGCACCGCCGGCAGGGCCAGCAGCGCCAGCAACGCGGCGACCAGCGCGCCGAGCGTGAATATCATGACGTGTTCGATCAAGCGGTTCGGCCTGACGCTGAAGCGGAAGGCGCGACATTGCCACGCTCCCGCCGCGAAATCAAAAGGCCCCGCCGGCGGCCGGCAAGCCGCCGCGAGGCGTCAGAAGGGGTTCCACGTCGCCTTGCGCGTGAATTTCAGATAGCCGATGTTGACGCCGAGCCGGGCGCCGACGCCCGAACGGATCGGCACCAGCACGATGTCGTCCGCCGTCAGGGCGGTAAAGCCGAAGCCGCCGATGAAATAGGCCGAGCCGTCGATGCCGCCGAAACGCCGGTAGATCGCTTCGGTCGCCGGGAGGTTGTAGACCAGCATCATCGTGCGGTCTCCGTCCGCGCCGGCGTCGAAACCGATCGACGGGCCTTGCCAGAACACTTTCAGATCGCCGGCGTTGCGCGTGTAGAGCGCGCCTTCGCCATAGCGCAAGCCGCCGACCAGCGCGCCGCCCGCCTCCTGGCCGAGAATGTAGCCGTTGGGTTGGCCCCAGCGTTTGGTCACCGCCTCGACCGCTTGCGCCAGCCCGCGCGACACGGACCCGAAGAAGCGATGGCCGTTGTCCACGAGTTCATTGGTCGAATAGCGTTGTCCGGTCTGACCGTCGCGCGCCGCCGCCGGCAGGACGCCCGTTCCGGCGAGAGCGCTCAGGCCGGCCAACAGCGCGCGCCGCGTGGTTTCCTGCATGGTCTCGTCTCCTCACGGCGTCGAATCGCCGCTCATGCCGGCAATCTGGCGAATGAGTTTGGCGACGGTGCGGCGGATACGCGCCGCGACGGTGCGGCGGGGTTCCCCCGCATGGAGCTTTGCGCGGCCATGGTTAACAAACGGTTGCCGCCGCCGCGCGGTCGCCCCAGGCGACGAAGGGGCCGTTGGCGTAGGCCGACGCGGTCTTGCCATAGGCGAGCCGTCGGCCTTGCGGGTCGAGCACGCAGCCGCCGGCGGCGCGAAGGATGGCGTCGCCCGCCGCCGTGTCCCATTCCATCGTGCGGCCGAACCGGGCGTAGACGTCGGCCTCCCCCTCGGCGATCAGGCAGAACTTCAGCGACGATCCCGCCGCCCGGCGCTCCGCGATGGGCAGGCGCGCCAGCAAGGCCTCCGCCTCCGCGTCCTCGCGCGATCGGCTGACCAGGGCCGTCAGCCCGGCGGCGGGCGCGCGGCGGACGGCCAGATCGCGCCATTCCGACAGGGCGGGCAGTGGCGCGCCCGGGGCGACCCGGCAGGCGCGCGCCCGCCGTCCCGCGCACCAGAGCCGTTGCGACGCGGGGGCGTAGACGGCGCCGGCGATCGGCGCATGGTCGCGCGCCAGCGCGATGTTGAGCGTGAACTCGCCGTTGCGCGCGAGGAACTCGCGCGTGCCGTCGAGCGCGTCGATCAGCAGGAAGTCCGAGCCCGGGGCGGCGCGCTTGCCGCGCGACGCCGCTTCCTCGGCGATGATCGGCAAGCGGCCGAACATGGCGCGCAGGCGCTGCGCGATCAGCGCTTCGGCGGCGATGTCGGCGTCGCAAACCGGGCTCCGGTCGCGCTTCAGCCGGGCATGCGCATCGCGTCCGTAGATGTCCATCACCGCCGCCCCCGCCGCCACGGCGATGGCGCCGAACGTCAGGGCGAGGGTGTCCGGATCGTCGGTGGGGGCAAGAAGCGGCATGGCGGCGGCGTCGGAAGGGTCGCGCCATCCTGCGGGCCGGCGCCGGCGCGCGCAAGCCTCGCCAGGGCGCTTTTCAACGCCCGCCGCGCGTATTATCCAGATCGGGCGCGTCGCCGGGAGCCTGCGGGCTGATTCGTTTGCGCCGACGCGCGCGTCCCCCGCGTATCCCGAATTCTCTCCGCGCCCCGGCGCGGGCGCAGCAGATGGACACATCCATGACGGTTTTCGCCCTCGATTCGCTCGATCTCGCCGCGTTGCTGTGCTCGCGCGTCTGCCACGACGTGATCAGTCCGGTTGGCGCGATCGTCAACGGCCTCGAGGTGCTGGAGGACGAGAAGGACGCGGAAATGCGCGGCTTCGCCCTCGACCTGATCAAGAAAAGCGCGAGGACGGCCTCGGCCCGGCTGCAATTCTGCCGTCTGGCCTTTGGCGCGGCGGGCTCGGCGGGCGCTTCGATCGACACGGGCGACGCCGAGCAGGTGGCGCGCGGCCTGATCGCGGACGAACGCACCCGCCTCGAATGGGCGGGGGCCCGCGTGCTGATGCCGAAGAACAAGGTCAAGCTCCTGCTCAACCTGTGCCTGATCGCCGCCGCCACCATTCCCCGCGGCGGCGACATTGTCGTGACGATCGAAGGCGCCGACGAGTCCACCGCGTTCCGGGTCACGACGAGGGGGCCGAACGCCCGGCTCGCCAGCCATGTCGCCCATCTCGTCGCCGGCGAGCCCGAGAACGGCGCCATCGACGCGCATGGCATCCAGGCCTACTACACCGGCCTTGTCGCGCGCGCCTGCGGCATGGAGGCGAGCCTCGCGGCGGAAGAGGGCGGCGTGACCCTCATCGCCCGGCCCGTCGCGGGCGCAGCCTGATTTTTCATTGAGCTTCAAGGCTCTTTAACCGTTCCGCTTCATAATTTCCGCCGTCGGACAGCACGTGATCCGACGGATGGAGCGTTATGGAAGAGCTGCTGCAGGATTTCCTGGCCGAATCGGCGGAGCATCTGGAGGCCGCCGGGGCGCAGATTGTCGCCTTCGAGCGCGACCCTTCGGACGCGCGGCTGATCGCCGATGTTTTCCGCTTCGTTCACACCATCAAGGGCACCTGCGGCTTTCTGGGGCTGGCGCGTCTGGCCCAGGTCGCCCATGCGGCGGAAAGCGCGCTGGGCCGTCTGCGCGACGGCGCCGCCGCGACGCCGGATCTCGTCACCCTGATCCTCGCGGCGGTCGACCGGATCAAATTCATTCTCGGCGAACTCGAACGCCTTCAGCAGGAACCCGAGGGCGATGACGCCGATCTCATCGCCGATCTGACGGCGCAGACGCCGCCGAAGACTGCCGCCGCGACTCCCGCGCCGATCTCCGCGCCGCCGGTCGACGAGGCGCCTCGGCCCTCGCCGCCGGCCGTCGCCGACGACAGGGAGCCTTCGCCGCCGCGCGCGTCCGACCGGCGTCGCCGCGAGGAATCGATCCGCGTCGCCGTGCCGGCGATCGAGCGGATCATGGATCTGGTCACCGAACTGGTTCTGACGCGCAATCAATTGCTCGATTCGGCCCGGGGCCGCGCCGACGAGACCACGCTTGGCTCGTTGCAGCGTCTGTCCGCCCTGACCAGCGATCTGCAGGACGCCGCCATGCGCACGCGCATGCAGCCGGTGGGCCGCGTCTTCGCCAATCTGCCGCGCCTCGTGCGCGAACTCGCCGCCGATCTCGGCAAGAAGATCGCGCTGACGACGGAGGGGGCCGAGACCGAGATCGACCGGCAACTGGTCGAACTGATCCGCGATCCGCTCACCCATATCGTGCGGAATTGCGCCGACCACGGGCTTGAGACGCCGCGGGAGCGTCACGCCGCCGGCAAGGCGGAAACCGGCTCGATCCGCGTCAGCGCCGGCCACGAGGCCGAGCATGTCGTCATCACCATCGAGGACGACGGGCGCGGCCTGGACGTCGCTGCGATCCGCGCCCGTATCGTCGCGCAGGGCCTCTCCGACGAGGCCCGCGCCGCCGCGATGAGCGACGAGGAGGTCTGCCGGCATATTTTCGCGCCAGGCTTCACCACCGCCCGCGCCGTCACCAACGTGTCCGGACGCGGCGTCGGCATGGATGTCGTGCGAACGAATATCGAGTCGATCGGCGGCGCCGTCAGCCTCTCGTCCATCGCCGGGCGTGGCGCCCGGATCGATCTGAAAATCCCGCTCACCGTCGCCATCGCGCCGGCGCTGATCGTGCGGATCGGCGGCCAGCGCTTTGTGCTGCCGCAATCCGCCGTCGTCGAGGCCGTCAGCGTCGGCGACGGCGCCGAACATCGCCTCGAGAGCATCCACGGCGAGAAGGTTCTGCGCCTGCGCGAAATGGTCGCGCCGGTCATCGATCTGCGCGCGTTTCTCGGGCTCGCCGCCAATGACCCTGGCGATCAGCCCCTGATCCTGTTGATCCGCGTCGCCGGCCTGAATTTTGGTCTGGCCGTGGACGATGTCGTCGATGTGCAGGAGATCGTCGTCAAGCCGCTTGGCTCCGCTTTCTCCGGCTTTGCGATCTATGCGGGCCAGACCATCCTGGGCGACGGCGACGTGGCGCTGATTCTCGATCCGGCCGGCATCGCGCGCAAGGCGCGTCTGACCTCGCCCGACGACCACCGCGTGTCCTCCCGGGCCGCGCCGTTCAGGCCGCCGGCCGAGTTCGTCAGCTTCGTGCTGTTCCGGGCCGGGCCCGGCGCGATCAAGGCGATGCCGATGTCCGTCATCGCGCGGATCGAGGAACTCGCGCCCGAGGCCATCGAAATCTGCGACGGACGGCCTGCCCTGCGTCACGACGGCCGCATCATTCCCCTGGTGCGTCTCGGCGCGGACGCCGCCGGAGCCGGCGCCAGCCACGTCCTGCTGCTCGGCGTCGGCGGCGAACTGATGGGCCTGATCGCGGAGGAAATCATCGACGTGCTCGACGCCCGCATCGACATCCAGATCGGCGGGGAAGGGCCGGGCGTCATCGGGGTCGCCGAGTTGGGCGACCATGTCGTCGAATTGCTGGACGCCGCCCATTTCCTGCAGGCCGCGCGGCCCGACGCGTTCGCGCGCGGCGTGGCGCGTCGTTTCCGCGTTCTTCTCGTCGATGACAAGCCGTTCTTTCGCGACATGCTGTCGCCGGTTCTGGCCGCCGCCGGCTATGTCGTTTCAACGTCGCATTCCGGACGCGCGGCTTTGTCCCTGTTCGATCGCGGCGCCGAATTCGACGCGGTCGTCACCGACACCGACATGCCCGACATGGACGGCTACGCGCTCGCCCGCGCGCTGACCCGCGAGCGCGGCCGCACCTTGCCGATTCTGGCGCTCGCCGCGCACGCGTCCGAGAGCGTCTCGCGCGCCGCCGAGGCCTGCGGCATGCGCGGCGCGGTCGGCAAGTTTGACCGCGCGGGGCTCGTCGCCGCGCTGGCTCGTCTGCTCGATTCGAGCAAACTCACCAACAATTCGCTGGAAGAGCGCGTTCTCAGGGAGGCTGCCGCTTGATCCCGCATACCCATTCCGCCCCCCTCGCGCCGCCGCCCGCGCCGTCCTGCCCGACCGCCGACGAGGCGCGGCTGTTCACCTTCCGCCTTGCCGGCGAGCGTTTCGCCCTGCCGGTCTCGCGCGTGCAGACGGTTTTTCGTTTCGAGCGCGTCACGCCAATCCCCTTCGCGCCGCCGGCGATCTTCGGACTCGCCAATCTGCGCGGCAAGATCATCACGGCGGTGAGCCTGCGCGCCCGTCTCGGGCTGCCGCCCGAGGGCGGCCTCGCCGGACGTTACGCCGTCTGCGTCGAGCGCGGCGCGGAAAGTTTTGGCCTTTCGGTCGACGAGGTTGGCGACGTGCTGCGGCTTTCCCCGGAAAGCCGCCTGCCGACGCCCGCCCATGTCGATCCCGCGCGGAGCGCCCTGACGGTGTGCGTCTATCCGTTGAGCGAGGGCATCCTGCCCATGCTTGACGTCGACGCCATCCTGAAATTCGAACGGAACTGAAGCGCGGCGCGCGCCGCGCCCGCTGCATGAGGTTATTGGAGGACGTGCGATGAAACAGATTCTGGTGGTCGACGATTCGGCCGTGATCCGCAAGGTTGCCCGGCGGATTCTCGAAGGACTGCGCTTCCAGATCACCGAGGCGGAGGACGGGGCCAAGGCGCTCTCGGCCTGCGAATTGCTGATGCCGGACGCCATCCTGCTCGACTGGAACATGCCGGTCATGGACGGCTTCGAATTCCTGCGCGCCTTGCGGCAGATGCCGGGTGGAGGCGCGCCGAAGGTGGTGTTCTGCACGACGGAGAATGATGTCGCCCACATCGCGCGCGCCATGCACGCGGGCGCCGACGAATACATCATGAAGCCGTTCGACCGGCAGATCATGCAGTCCAAATTCGAGGAAATCGGCCTCGTCTGAGCTGTCTCGCCCGTTCTCCGCACCCGGGAGCCGTCATGCCGCATTCGCAGCGCCCCCGCGCCCAGGCGACGCCGCCCGCCGCGATATCGCGGCCGGCGAGCGCCTATACGACGCGGCCGGCGCCGCGCACGCCGCCGCGCGCCATCGTCATCGCCGCGTCGACCGGCGGGCCGCAGGCGCTGGGCGCGCTGCTGCATGGATTGGCCGGCCATATCGATCAGGTGCCCGTTTTCGTTGTGCTGCACATGCCGGCCGACTTTCATGACATCGTCGCCCAGCACATCGCGCGCCAGACGGGCCTTCTGACGCATGTCGCCGCCAACGGCGAGACGACCCGGCCCGGCCGCGTCTATTTCGCGCCGGGCGGCATGCATCTGCGTCTGTCGAAATCACCGGAAGGGGCGCGGATGTGGCACTCCGACGCCCCCGCCGAGCAGTTCCTGAAGCCGGCGGCGAACCTGCTGTTCCGCTCGGCGGCGACGGTTTACGCGCAGGATCTTCTTGGCCTTGTCCTGACCGGCATGGGCGCTGACGGTCTCGAAGGCTCGCGCGCCATTGTGACGCATGGCGGCGCCGTGATGGTCCAGGACGAAGCGTCCTCGGTGGTCTGGGGCATGCCGGGAGCGGTCGCGCGCGAGGGGCTCGCCTGCGCCGTCCTGTCGCCCGACGACATGGCGCGCGCCATCGCGATCCTGTTGCGCGGCGGACGGGAGAGGGCGCAATGAGCGCGGATCTTGCCGTTATCGCCCAGTTTCTGTCGCAGACCTGTGGCTTCGAACTCGGACCCGACAAACATTATCAGTTGCAGAGCCGCCTGACGCCGGTGCTCGAGGCGGCCGGCCTTTCCGACCTCGCGGCGCTCTCGCGACGGATCGAGACGGATCGCGACGGCCCGCTCGCGCGCTCGGTCGTCGACGCCATCGCCAACAACGAAACCTATTTTTTCCGCGACCGCGCCGCCTTCGCGCAATTGCGCGACGTCGCCCTGCCGAAACTGATCGAGACGCGCGCCGAGGCGCGCAGCCTGCGTATCTGGTGCGCCGCCTGCTCGACGGGGCAGGAGCCCTATTCCATGGCAATGCTGCTTGACGAATACGCCCGCAAGCTCGTCGGCTGGCGCGTCGAAATTCTCGCGACCGATCTGTCCGGGCGCGCGCTCGACATTGCGCGCGCCGGCGCCTACAGCCAGTTCGAGGTTCAGCGCGGTCTGCCGATCGCCCAGCTCATGCGCTATTTCCGGCAGGAGGGCGACCGCTGGAAAATCAACGAATTCATCCGCTCGGCGGTGACGTTCCGCCGCTTCAACCTGCTCGACGATTTCCGCCGCTTCGGCGCGTTCGACATGATCGTCTGCCGGAATGTATTGATCTATTTCGACGTGCGCCGGAAATCGGACATTCTCGGCCGGATGGCCACGGTGCTGGCGGCGGACGGCTTCCTGGTTTTGGGAACCGCGGAGAGCCCGCTCGGCCTGAGCGCGGCCTTCGCTCCGGACGAGGGACAGGTGGGACTCTGGCGCCACGCCGCGATGCGATCCAACATCGTGCCCCCCAGCTTCGCCCGCGCCGTCTGATCGGCGACTCCGCCACCCCTTGTCCGCGGCGCACGAAAGAGGAGGGGCGTGTTTCTCGTCTGTGCTGTGGCGCGACGGGGATCGGCGCCTTTCACGGGCGGATAATCCTTTCCGTCAGCACCCATCGGCCGACGCCCGAGGAGGTAATGCGGATTTCGTCGCCCTCGCCGATCGGGACTTCATCCAGCCCCCCGGGCGGGATGTCGAGAACCGCATAGGCGGAACCCTGCGCCGCGCCGCCGCCGCCCGCCCCCTCGGAAAAGAGCCCGAGCTGCGCGCCTCTCCAGAAAACCCGACCCTGATGCCAACCGATGATATTGGCGGGCATGCACTGCCATTTCTCCGTGCCGGGCAGGTCGGTGATTTCAATGCGCAGCTTCCCCGTCCGCCCGCCGACCAGGACATCCATGCGATAAATGGACATGGCGAACCTCTCTTTGCGACAACCCGTCACCCCGCCTGGAGCGCTCCGACTTCAACAGGTTGGCGCCAACGCGGGCAAAGCGCCGTGACGCGCCGCAAAGTCGGGGCTTGCCGGACGTCGACACGATCAGGCGCGGCCCGTCGCGCTCGCGCGATGCTCGATCCCCCCGCGCAAAAACAGAAAACCCCGCGCGAGGCGGGGTTTTCGGGGAGGCGCCTGCGGGAGTTTCAGGCGGTGATGCGCTCGTCCGCGTCGGTCGGCTCGCGCAGCACATAGCCGCGCCCCCAGACGGTTTCGATGTAATTGCGGCCTTCGCTGGCGTTGGCGAGCTTCTTGCGCAGCTTGCAGATGAAGACGTCGATGATCTTCAGTTCCGGCTCGTCCATGCCGCCGTAGAGGTGGTTGAGGAACATTTCCTTGGTCAGCGTCGTGCCCTTGCGCAGCGAGAGCAGCTCCAGCATCTGGTATTCCTTGCCGGTCAGATGCACGCGCGAGCCGGAGACCTCCACGGTCTTCTGGTCGAGGTTGACGATGAGGTCGCCGGTCGTGATGACCGACTGGGCGTGGCCCTTCGAGCGGCGCACGATGGCGTGGATGCGGGCGACGAGTTCGTCCTTGTGAAACGGCTTGGTGAGATAGTCGTCGGCGCCGAAACCGAGGCCCTTCACCTTGTCTTCGATGCCGGCGAGGCCGGAGAGGATAAGAATCGGGGTCTTGACCTTGGCGATGCGCAACGTGCGCAGAACCTCGTATCCCGACATGTCGGGGAGGTTCAGGTCGAGCAGGATGATGTCGTAATCATAGAGCTTGCCGAGATCGATGCCTTCCTCGCCGAGATCGGTGGCGTAGACATTGAAATTCTCGGATTTGAGCATCAGTTCGATGCTCTGCGCTGTGGCGCTGTCGTCTTCGATCAGGAGTACGCGCATCAGAGGTCCCCACCCTTGTTCCGCGGATCGCATGCGGCGACGGCGCCGACATTCCCGTCCCGGCGGCATGCGTCCGGTCGGAACGCGAGCCCTTCGTCAATTCGATTTCGTAACCTTAACAGCCATTGGTTAACAAAATCTGATTCCATCTGACAACCCGTTGTCGCGGGATTATCGCGAAACGCCATGAAAAAACAGAGACAAGCCTTTCAGACCAGGCTGATGTGAAACATTAAGAAAGCCTGATAACAGACTCTTCTGACTCGCCTGGCGGCGGATCCGCGAGGCCATAGCCGAGGCATGTGCCGGGCGGCGGGCGCGCCGAGCATCATCCGCCGCGGTTAACAGATGGTTAACGGCGGGCCGCGCCGGGCATTCGTGCAAAAGAGCGCCGCCGCGGGTAACCATCCGGAAACCTCCATGCGGCATAGTCATCAGGTCTCGCGGAAAAAGGTTTGGCCGATGGGCCGTGTAGCAACCAATGTTGCGGAGTTTTGCGTATGAAGTCGCGGGATACTCTTATCCGGCTCAAGCGTTTTCAGGTTGAGGAAAAGCGTCGCCGGGTCGTCCAGATCGAAACCATGATCGCGGAATTCTCGCGTATGGCCGGCGATCTCAATCGGGAAATCGCGATCGAGGAGCAACGGGCCGGAATTTCCGATCCGAACCACTTCGCCTATCCAACCTATGCGCGCGCCGCGCGCAGCCGCCGGGACAATCTTTCGCGATCGACCGAGGAATTGTCGGGCCAGCTGAACGAGGCGAAGGAGCATCTGGCCGAAGCTATGGCCGAGTTCTCCAAGGCGCAGAATCTGGAAGGTCGGGAAAAGGCCGAGCGCATGACCGACGTTCTGCGCGAGGGCGCCGAATCAGTGCTCGGTCTGCGCGTCGCGCGCGCCTGAGCGCCGTTCCGGGACAATGACGCCGGGCGCGCCGAGAGGCGCGCCCGGCGTCATTTTGCTCGCCCGCCCTTGCGCCGGCGGCGGGCGTGGTGCAGGGAAGTCGCGCGCCGCGCCGGGCGCGTCTGCTTGTGGACGCTCATGAAACGCGTGATGGACTACATCTGGCCGCTCGTCGGCCTCGTCGCGGTCGCGCTCTCTGTGCGCGCGCTCTACGCCAGGCTCTACGCCGAGGCGGCGGCCGATCCGGCGGTGCGCGCCGCGCTTGAGGCCGGCGGCTTCTGGAGCGACATGCGCGCCATCGCCGGCGCCATTGGCGCCCGGCTCGTCGACCTGCCCGTGTCGGCCTATCTGCTTGCCGGCGCCTCCACGCTCGTCGCCTATCTGGCGCTGGCCTGGTACGATCGCATCGCGCTTGTGCATCTGCGCAAGGCGAAGGGCATTTCCTGGGCCTATGTGGCGGTGTGCTCTTTCACCACCTACGCGCTGTCGCACAACATCGGCGCGTCGGTGGTCTCCGGCGGCATGGTGCGTTTTCGCGCCTATACCGCCAGGGGCCTGTCGGCGGCGGAGGTGGCGGTGCTGGTGGCGGTCTGCTCCTTCACCTTCGCCTTCGGCACGATTCTGCTGCTCGGGCTGGTGCTGGTCTGGGAGCCGCAAATCCTCGCGCCGCTCGCCTCGCTGTCGCCCTGGTTCGCCATCGGCGAGACGCCAGCCCGACTCATCGGCCTTGGGTTGCTGGGCTTTTGCGCGCTCTACACCGTCGGCTCCTGGCTGCATCTGCCGCCGCTGCACATCGGCAAGTTCGAACTGGTCTATCCCCGCCTGCCGATCGTCGCCCGCCAATATGTCGCCGCGCCGCTGGAGCTGATCGGCGCCGCCGGCATCATCCATTTCGCTCTTCCCGAAGCCGGGCATCCCGGCTTCATGATCGTGCTGGGCGCGTTTCTGCTGTCCTTCTCGGCCGGCCTGCTCAGCCAGGTGCCGGGCGGCGTCGGCGTCATGGAGGCCGTGTTTCTGGCGATTCTGCCCGGCGTGCCGGCGACGGCCGTTTTCGCGGCGCTGCTCGTCTGGCGACTGTTCTATCTGCTGCTGCCGCTGGCGCTGTCGATTCCTGTGATTCTTCTGTTCGAACATTCGCGCCTCGGCGAGACGGGGAAGCCCGATTCCGCCCGATAAAAAAGCCGGCCTCTCGCGAGGCCGGCGATTTGGGCGCGGGAGGAGGCGCCGGGTCGGTCAGTTGCGGTATTGCTGAATTCGGGTGGTGCGCAGGCCGGCGAGGCCGTGCTGGTCGATCGACATCTGCCAGGACAGGAATTCGTCCACCGTCAACGTATAGCGACTGCAGGCTTCCTCCAGCGACAGGAGGCCGCCGCGCACGGCCGCGACGACTTCCGCCTTGCGCCGGATGACCCAGCGTTTCGTTGAGGTGGGGGGCAGGTCCGCGATGGTCAGCGGACTGCCATCGGGCCCGATGACATATTTGACCCTCGGGCGGTGGGGCTCGGTCATGCTCTTACTCGCAACTCGACAAGACCATTCGGTCCTGATGAGACTAGGCGCGCCCGCTTAAAATTTACCTAAGCGAAGCGGCGGTAATTTCCGCCCAAATCACTGAAAAATCGTATTTTTGTTTAACAAATAAGGATTCTGCCCGCCAATTTGTTCCAAGGCGGCACACAGCGCAGACGGACCGTTAACCATGAATGACGCCGCCCGCCGGAGCGGCGCTTTCGGCCGCGTCCCGGCCATATTCGGTTGCAGGCAATCCGGACGCGTCGCGCATGCGACCGATTGTCTCGTGCATGGCGGCTCTGTCGATTGGCGAAACGAGACCGCATCGCCTTGACACTTTCGCGCGCGAACCTCTATACCCCCTCTCGCCTCACGGCGGCGCGCCGCGGTCCCGCAAGGATCGTGAGTGGCGTGATGGGGCGGAGTAGCTCAGCTGGCTAGAGCAGAGGAATCATAATCCTTGTGTCGGGGGTTCGAGTCCCTCCTCCGCTACCAAAATAGATCGTGTCCCACAGCGTGGTGTAACTTTGCGGGCTGATCGCCACGCTCACCGGCCAGAGCCGGGTTGTTCAGGTCGCCACGGCGGGCAGCCCGATGATTGGAGTATCGCTCAGGGGCGCGATGGTT
>Ga0209573_1000225_pt1 | contig 140451 bp, 123 predicted proteins | sample TNRBio252014_DNA_FD_185870 | JGI IMG/M metagenome (GOLD analysis project Ga0209573, IMG submission 185870) | Wastewater treatment Type I Accumulibacter community from EBPR Bioreactor in Madison, WI, USA - TNR Reactor_6/25/2014_ DNA (SPAdes)... | ecosystem: Engineered > Bioreactor > EBPR >...
CCCCACCTCCGCCAGAACCTTCGTGATCGCCGCCGTCAGCGTCGTCTTGCCATGATCAACATGACCGATCGTGCCAACATTGCAGTGCGGCTTCGTCCGCTCAAATTTCGCCTTCGCCATGGTCCAAATGCTCCGCTTATTCTTCCCGACCGCCGACTAGCCGGCCAACCGCTGCCGCACGGTTTCCGAGATCTGTTGAGGGACCTCGGCGTAGCGGTCGAACTGCATTGTGAATTGCGCGCGCCCCTGGCTCATCGAGCGCAGCGTGTTGACATAACCGAACATCGTCGCCAGTGGCACGAGCGCCGAAATCACCCGGGCGACCCCGCGCTGGTCCATTCCCGTAACCTGACCGCGGCGGCTGTTCAAGTCCCCAATGATGTCGCCCATGTATTCTTCCGGCGTTACGACCTCGACGCTCATCAACGGCTCCAGCAGACGCGGCGCCGCTTTGGCGATCCCCTCCCGGAACGCCTGTCGCGATGCGATCTCGAACGCCAGAACGCTGGAGTCGACATCGTGATAGCCGCCGTCGAGCAGCACCGCCCGGAAATCGATCATCGGGAACCCGGCCAACACGCCCGTTGAGCGGGCGCTATCGAGGCCTTTCTGGACGCCGGGAATGTACTCCTTGGGTACGGAGCCACCGACGACCTTGCTGATGAACTCGTAGCCTTCGCCGGGTTCGGCGGGCTCGAACCGGATGATCACGCGGGCGAACTGACCGGCGCCACCCGACTGCTTTTTGTGCGTGTAGTCGATTTCCGCCTGACGCGTGATCGTTTCCCGATACGCCACCTGCGGCGCGCCCACGTTGGCGTCGACCTTGAACTCGCGGCGCATGCGGTCGACGAGAATCTCCAGATGAAGCTCGCCCATGCCGGCGATGACGGTCTGGCCGCTCTCGGCGTCCGTCGCCACCCGGAACGACGGGTCCTCGCTAGCCAGCCGTGCCAGCGCGATCGACAGCTTTTCCTGATCGCCCTTGGTCTTCGGCTCCACCGCGACCTCGATCACCGGGTCGGGGAATTCCATCCGCTCAAGAACGATGGGGTTGCGCGGATCGCACAGCGTGTCGCCGGTGGTCGTCTGCTTCAGGCCCGGCACGGCGATAATGTCGCCGGCGTACGCTTCCTTGATGTCCTCGCGCGTGTTCGAGTGCATCAGCAGCATGCGGCCGATGCGCTCGACCTTCTGCTTGACCGTGTTCTGCACCTGATCGCCGTTGCGTACGACGCCGGAGTACACCCGCACGAAGGTCAGCGTGCCGACGAACGGGTCGGTCATGATCTTGAACGCCAGCGCCGAAAATGGCTCGCTGTCGTCGCTGCGTCGTTTCGCTTCCTCCGTCGAGTCCGGCAACACACCGCGCACCGACGGCACCTCCAGCGGCGACGGCAGGAAGTCGACGACGGCATCGAGAAGTGATTGCACGCCCTTGTTTTTGAACGCCGATCCGCACAGGACGGGAACGAAGGCATTGCTCACCGTGCCCTTGCGGATACAACCTTTCAGCACGTCCTCATCGGGCTCGTGGCCGTCGAGATACGCTTCCAGGGCGGCTTCGTCCTGCTCGACGGCGAGTTCGACCATGACCTTTCGGTAGTCCATCGCCTGGGCCATGAACCGCTCCGGTATCTCCACCAACTCGAACTCGGCGCCGAGCGTTTCTTCTTTCCACACAACGGCCTTCATCGACACCAGGTCGATCAGCCCGGCGAAGTCGGGCCCTTCGTCGATCGGCAGATGGAGGACAATCGGAACCGCGCCGAGGCGGTCTTCCATCATCTTCACGCAGCGGAAGAAGTCGGCGCCGACCCGGTCCATCTTGTTGACGAAGCAGATACGCGGCACGTGGTACTTATCTGCTTGGCGCCAGACGGTTTCCGACTGCGGCTCGACACCCGCGACGCTGTCGAACACCGTGACGGCGCCATCGAGAACGCGCAGGCTGCGCTCGACCTCGATCGTGAAATCCACGTGTCCGGGGGTGTCGATGATGTTGATGCGGTAATCACGCCAAAAACAGGTCGTCGCGGCCGACGTGATGGTGATGCCCCGCTCCTGCTCCTGCTCCATCCAGTCCATGACGGCCGTGCCCTCATGGACCTCGCCTATTTTGTACGACCGCCCGGTGTAATAAAGAATGCGCTCGGTGGTCGTCGTCTTGCCGGCGTCAATATGCGCCATGATACCGATATTACGGTACTTTTCGATGGGCGTAGCGCGGGACATAGCGTGGTCGCCTCGAGTCCGATTACCAGCGATAATGGGAGAAGGCCTTATTGGCCTCCGCCATCCGATGAGTGTCCTCGCGCTTTTTGACCGCCGCTCCCCGATTGTTGGCAGCGTCGAGAAGCTCGCCCGCCAGCCGCTCCATCATCGTGTTCTCGGAACGCTTGCGCGCCGTATCGATCATCCAGCGAATGGCCAGCGACTGTCGGCGCGCCGGACGCACCTCGACCGGGACCTGATACGTTGCACCACCCACTCGCCTGGAACGGACTTCCAAGGCCGGCTTCACGTTCTCGATCGCTTCATGGAACACCTTGAGCGGATCCTGGTGCGTTTTGTTCTCGATCAGATCGAAAGACCCGTAAAGGATGGTTTCCGCAACCGACTTACGCCCCTCGTACATCAGGCCACTGGTGAACTTCGTCACCAGGACATCCCCGTACTTGGGATCCGGTAGAACCTCGCGTTTTACCGCGGCGCGCCGACGAGACATGACAGATGAGTTCCCTTACCTAAGCCGCTTGGCGCCCATGCACCGATCGCCGTTGCCGGCAATCCGGGGCATCCCCAGCATCACGCGTGTCGCGCACGCCGCGTCCTTGCGCGCATTCGGCGATCGCCGCGAGCTTGCTGCGCAATGGCAGCGCCTGCCGCGAACGGCGAACAAGCTGGTTGATCGTCGACATAAAAATCCTACCCGTTAACGTCGGCGGAGACGGTGCCTCCCCCGGAACGCGTTGCGCACATCGCCGGTCGTGGCGAACTCTCGAATTCCGAACAAAAAAAGCGCCCGGAACATCAACTCGCCGTCCCGACGACCCCTCTATCCGATTTTTTATCCGTCACAATCGAGGTTCCGTTTGAGCCGCAGGGCCCACCACCAACCCCAAATGGAAGGAGGCGCATACTAGGCACCGTGCCTGACCTCGTCAAGCGTCAATGACCGGCTGTTTCGCGCCTTTGCGGCGCCCCATTTCGAACCCGGAAAAGGGGAACAAACGGGGCACCGCTGCACCTCGTTAGATGGCTATTTCGCGGGCCAAGCTTCCTTGCCCGGAGACGCATCACCGGCCTTTTCCGCCGCCGCCGACGTCACCAGAGGCGGCTCCTCGTCGGCCCGTGCCTTGGCGAGTTCTTGGTCGCGAACCGATGCAACCTGACGATAGCGGTTCATGACACTGCCCGTTCCGGCCGGGATCAGCCGCCCGACAATGACATTCTCCTTCAAGCCGCTCAGCGCGTCGGTCTTGCCCGACACCGCCGCTTCGGTCAGCACCCGCGTCGTTTCCTGGAACGATGCCGCCGAGATGAACGAGCGGGTCTGCAGGCTCGCCTTGGTAATACCCTGCAACACCGGGACCGCCTCGGCCGGGCGTTCGTTGTTGGCCAGCGCCCGCTCGTTCAGCTCGTCGAACTCAATCCGGTCGACCTGTTCGCCGACGAGGAAGACGGTATCGCCCGGGTCGCTGATCTCGACTTTCTGCAGCATCTGGCGAACGATGACCTCGATGTGCTTGTCGTTGATCTTCACGCCCTGCAATCGGTACACGTCTTGGATCTCGGTGATCAGATACCCGGCAAGCGCCTCGACGCCGAGCACGCTCAGGATGTCGTGGGGCACCGGGTTGCCGTCCATCAGCGGATCGCCGGAATGGACGATGTCGCCTTCCTGGACGCTGATGTGCTTGCCGCGCGGGATAAGATATTCCCGCGGCTCGCCGTCGTCTTCCAGTGGAACGACGATGACCTTGCGCTTCGCCTTGTAATCCTTACCGAACTCGACGCGCCCGGTGATCTCGCTGATGATGGCGTGCTCCTTCGGCTTGCGGGCCTCGAACAGCTCGGCAACCCGCGGCAGGCCGCCGGTGATGTCACGCGTCTTGGCCGATTCCCGCGGAATGCGCGCCAGAACGTCGCCGGCGTGCACCTGCTGTCCGTTCTCCACCGACAGAATCGCGTCCGCGGAGAGGAAATAGCGTGCTTCGGAGCCGTTTTCGAGCGTGAGAACGTCGCCGTTCTGGTCCCGAAGGGTGACCCGCGGCTTCAGGTCGCTGCCGCGCGGCTGCTGCTTCCAGTCGGTTACCACCTTCGACGCGATGCCGGTCGCCTCGTCGATCTGCTCGATCATCGACGTGCCTTCGACCAGATCGACGTAATGGATGATGCCCTCTTTCTCGGTGATGATCGGTAGCGTGTACGGATCCCATTCCGCCAGTTTGTCGCCGCGCTTGACCTTTTGCCCCTCGCCGCTGAGCAGCTTGGCGCCGTAGGGCAACCGGTGACGGGCGCGCTCCCGGTCCTGGATGTCGAAAATGAGCAGTTCGGCGTTGCGGTTCATTACCACCGGAACGCCGGCGCTGTTGAGCACCGTGGCGCAGTTGCGCAGCATCACCGATCCGTCACTAATTGCCTCGACCTTCGAGACCTCGGCGCCCCGCTGAACGGCGCCGCCGATGTGGAAGGTGCGCATGGTCAACTGCGTGCCCGGCTCGCCGATGGACTGGGCGGCGATGACGCCCACCGCCTCGCCGATGTTCACCCGCGTTCCGCGCGCCAGGTCACGGCCGTAACAGGCCGCGCACACGCCGATCTTAGTGTCGCAGGTGAGCACGGAGCGTATCTTGACGCCCTGGAGCTCGGCGGCTTCGATCCGTGCGGACAGATCCTCATCGATGATGTAGCCCGCTTCGACGATCACCTCATCGGTAACCGGGTCGACGACGTCCTCGGCCGCATAACGGCCCAGCACGCGTTCGCTGATGGGTGAGACGACCTCGCCGCCCTCGACGACGGGGCGGACGGTCAAGCCGTTGGTCGTGCCGCAGTCCTCTTCGAGGATGATGCAGTCCTGAGCGACGTCGACGAGCCGCCGGGTGAGGTAACCCGAGTTGGCGGTCTTCAACGCCGTGTCGGCCAGGCCTTTTCGGGCGCCGTGGGTGGAGTTGAAGTATTCGAGAACCGTCAGCCCCTCCTTGAAGTTGGAGATGATCGGCGTCTCGATGATTTCCCCGGACGGCTTGGCCATCAGGCCGCGCATCCCCGCCAGCTGCTTCATCTGCGCCGCCGAGCCGCGGGCGCCCGAATGCGCCATCATGTAGACGGCGTTGACCGTCTCGCCGGGGTCAGTCGTCGAAATACGCTGCATCATCGCGTCGGCGACCTGGTCGGTGCACTGCGCCCAGGCATCGACGACCTTGTTGTACTTCTCGCCCTGGGTGATCAGGCCGTCCATGTACTGCTGCTCGTACTCCTTAACCTTCTGCTCGGTCACGCTAACGATCCGTTCCTTCAGTTCGGGAACGACCAGATCGTCCTTGCCGAAGGAAATGCCCGCCCGCGACGCGAAGGTAAAGCCGAGGCCCATGATCCGGTCGGCGAAGATGACCGACTCCTTCTGGCCGCAGTTCCGGTAGACGGCATCGATGACCGACGAAATCTCCTTCTTGGTCAACAGACGGTTGACCAGGTCGAACGGCAGGTTGGGATGGCGCGGCAGGATCTCGGACAGGATCATCCGGCCGGCGGTCGTCTCGACCCGCATCACCACCGGTTGACCGTCGGCGTCTACCCCGTGGTAGCGCGCCTTGATCTTCGCGTGGAGCGACAGGCTTTTGTTTTCGATCGCATGGAGGATCTCGCCGATGTCGGCGAACGCCTTGCCCTCTCCCGGCTCCTGATCCTGCTGCATGGTCAGGTAGTACAGCCCAAGAACGATATCCTGCGACGGAACGATGATCGGCTTGCCGTTGGCGGGGCTGAGGATGTTGTTGGTCGACATCATCAGCACGCGCGCCTCGAGTTGCGCCTCCAGCGACAAGGGCACGTGCACGGCCATCTGGTCGCCGTCGAAGTCGGCGTTGAACGCCGCGCAGACCAGTGGGTGCAGCTGGATCGCCTTGCCCTCGATGAGCACGGGCTCGAAGGCCTGGATGCCGAGGCGATGGAGCGTCGGCGCCCGGTTCAGAAGCACTGGATGCTCGCGGATGACCTCCTCCAGGATGTCCCAGACTTCCGGGCGCTCCTTTTCCAGCATCCGCTTGGCGGCCTTGATGGTCGTCGCCATGCCGTAGAGCTCGAGCTTCGAGTAGATGAACGGCTTGAACAGTTCGAGCGCCATCTTCTTCGGCAGGCCGCATTCGTGCAGCTTGAGCTCGGGACCGACGACGATGACCGAGCGGCCCGAATAGTCGACCCGCTTGCCGAGCAGGTTCTGACGGAAGCGCCCCTGCTTGCCCTTCAGCATGTCCGACAGAGACTTCAGCGGCCGTTTGTTGGCGCCGGTGATCGGCCGCCCGCGCCGGCTGTTGTCGAACAGCGCGTCGACGGATTCCTGCAGCATCCGCTTTTCGTTACGGATGATGATTTCCGGCGCCCGAAGCTCGATCAGCCGCTTCAGGCGGTTGTTGCGGTTGATCACCCGGCGGTACAGGTCGTTCAGATCGGACGTGGCGAACCGGCCGCCATCGAGCGGCACCAGCGGCCGCAGTTCCGGCGGAATGACCGGGATGACCTCGAGGATCATCCATTCCGGCCGTGCGCCCGATTCCAAAAAGGCCTCGACCAGCTTGAGCCGTTTGACCAGTTTCTTGCGCTTCGCCTCCGACGTCGTGGCCTTCAATTCGGCGCGGAGTTCGACCTTTTCCGCGTCCACGTCGATCGCCTGCAGCATTTCGCGCACCGCCTCGGCGCCGATACCGACGCTGAACGCGTCCTCGCCGTACTCATCGACGGCACGCTGGTACTGATCCTCGTCGATCAGTTCGCGCAGCTTGAACGGCGTCAGGCCCGGCTCGACGACGACGTACTTCTCGAAGTACAGAACGCGTTCCAGATCCCGGAGCGTCATGTCCAGCAACAGCCCGCAGCGGCTCGGCAGCGACTTCAGGAACCAGATGTGGGCGACCGGCGACGCCAGTTCGATGTGGCCCATGCGTTCGCGCCGCACCTTCTGCAAGGTGACCTCAACGCCGCATTTCTCGCAGATGATGCCTTTATATTTCATCCGCTTGTACTTGCCGCAGAGGCATTCATAGTCCTTGATCGGACCGAAGATGCGGGCGCAGAACAGGCCGTCGCGCTCCGGCTTGAACGTGCGGTAGTTGATCGTCTCCGGCTTCTTGATCTCGCCGAACGACCACGACCGGACACGCTCGGGGCTGGCGATGGAAATCTGGATTTCGTCGAACCGCTGGGTGCCGCCGACCTGTCCGAAAATTTTCAGCAACTCGTTCATCTGCATCGTCTCCTTGGCTGACCCGTATACGCCCGTTTAACGCGCGTCAGGTCAGCTCGACGTTCAAGCCAAGCGACTGAAGTTCCTTGACGAGAACGTTGAATGACTCCGGCACCCCGGCCTCGAACGTATCGTCGCCGCGGACGATTGATTCGTAGACTTTGGTGCGTCCCGAGACATCGTCCGATTTGACGGTGAGCATTTCCTGCAGCGTATAGGCGGCGCCGTACGCCTCGAGCGCCCACACTTCCATTTCGCCGAAGCGCTGGCCGCCGAACTGTGCCTTGCCGCCGAGTGGCTGCTGCGTGACAAGACTGTACGGCCCGATGGAGCGGGCATGGATCTTGTCGTCGACGAGGTGGTGGAGCTTCAGCATATATATGTAGCCGACGGTGACCTTGCGATGGAACGTATCGCCGGTCCGGCCGTCGAACAGAGTCACCTGGCCCGACGAATCGAGGCCGGCGTTCTCCAGCATCTGGACGATGTCCGGTTCCCGCGCGCCGTCGAACACCGGCGACGCTACCGGGACGCCCGGCTGCAGGTTGTTCGCCAGCTCGATCAGCCCCTCGTGATCGAGTTCGGCAATGATCTCATCATAGTCTTGCTGGCCATAGGTGGCGCGAAGGTGCTCGCGCAACGCCTCCATGTCGCCTGAGCGCTGGGCCACGTGCAGGAGCTCGCCGATCTGACGGCCGAGGCCGGCACACGCCCACCCCAGATGCGTCTCCAGGATCTGGCCGACGTTCATGCGCGACGGCACGCCGAGCGGGTTGAGCACAATGTCCACGTGCGTGCCATCGGCGGTGTACGGCATGTCCTCGATGGGGACGATCTTGGAGATCACCCCCTTGTTGCCGTGGCGGCCGGCCATCTTGTCGCCCGGCTGCAGCTTGCGCTTCACCGCCACGAAGACCTTCACCATCTTCATGACACCGGGTGGCAGATCGTCACCGCGCTGAACTTTTTCGACCTTGTTTTCGAACCGCTGGTCGATGCGGGATATGCTTTCCTCGAACGACGTCCTCAGCGCCTCGATGTCTTCCATCACCGGATCGTCCTCGATGACGATCTGCGCCCATTGGCCGGGCGTGTACTCGGCCAAAACGGCCTCGTCGAGGACCGTGCCCTTGGCGAGCCCCTTCGGACCGCTCACCGCCGTCCGTCCTTCGAGCAGCGCCCGCAGCCGGGCGCGGAAGCTGCGTTCCAGAATGACCCGCTCGTCGTCCCGGTCCTTCGCCAGCCGCTCGATCTCGGCCCGTTCGATGGCCAGTGCACGGGCGTCCTTCTCGACGCCGCGGCGGGAGAACACCCGGACCTCGATGACCGTTCCCGTCACCCCCGGCGGCACCTTGAGCGACGTGTCGCGCACGTCGGCGGCCTTCTCGCCGAAGATCGCGCGGAGCAGCTTCTCCTCCGGCGTCATCGGCGTTTCGCCCTTCGGGGTAACCTTGCCGACCAGGATGTCGCTGGGCTTCACGTCGGCACCGATGTAGACGATGCCGGCCTCATCCAGGTTCTTCAGCGCCTCTTCGCCGACATTTGGAATGTCGCGGGTGATTTCCTCCTGGCCGAGCTTGGTGTCCCGTGCCATCACCTCGAATTCCTCGATGTGAATGGACGTGAACACGTCGTCCCGAACCATGCGCTCGGAAATCAGGATCGAGTCCTCGAAGTTGTAGCCCTGCCACGGCATGAACGCGACCAGCACGTTGCGGCCAAGCGCCAGTTCGCCAAGCTCCGTCGACGAGCCGTCGGCAATGATGTCGCCGGCGTTCACCATGTCGCCGCGGCGCACCAGCGGCCGCTGGTGGATCGTCGTGTTCTGGTTCGAGCGCTGGAACTTGAGCAGGTTGTAGATGTCCACGCCCGGCGATGAATGGGAGGTGTTCTCGCTCGCCCGGACGACGATGCGCGTCGCGTCCACCTGATCGATAACGCCGCCGCGGCGCGCGACGATGGTGGCTCCCGAATCGCGAGCGACCGCCGCCTCCATTCCCGTGCCGACCAGCGGTGCCTCGGTCCGCAGCAGCGGCACCGCCTGGCGCTGCATGTTGGAGCCCATCAGCGCCCGGTTAGCGTCGTCGTTCTCGAGGAACGGAATGAGGGCGGTGGCGACGGAGACCAGCTGCTTCGGCGAGACGTCGATGTATTCGATGTCTTCCCGCCGCGACAGAAGGAAATCGTTGCCGTGACGGCAGCTAACGAGATCCTCCATCAGCCGGCCTTCAGCGTCGAGTTCGGCGTTGGCCTGGGCGATGGTGTAGCGCCCCTCCTCCATCGCCGACATGTAGACCACCTCGTCGGTGACATGTCCGTCGATCACCCGCCGATACGGCGTTTCGATAAAGCCGTACTGGTTGACCTGGGCAAATGTCGCCAGCGAGTTGATGAGGCCGATGTTCGGTCCCTCGGGCGTCTCGATCGGGCAGATGCGCCCGTAGTGCGTGGGGTGAACGTCGCGGACCTCGAATCCCGCACGCTCGCGGGTCAGGCCGCCCGGCCCGAGCGCCGACAGCCGCCGCTTGTGGGTGATCTCCGACAGCGGATTGGTCTGGTCCATGAACTGGCTGAGCTGCGACGAGCCGAAAAACTCGCGCACCGCTGCCGCCGCCGGCTTGGCGTTGATCAGTTCCTGAGGCATCACGGTGTCGATATCGACCGAGCTCATCCGCTCACGGATCGCCCGCTCCATTCTCAACAGCCCGATCCGATACTGGTTCTCCAGAAGCTCGCCGACCGAGCGGACGCGGCGATTGCCCAGATGGTCGATGTCGTCGATTTCTCCCCGGCCGTCCTTGAGGTCGACGAGAATTTTGACGACGGCGAGAATGTCCTCTTTTCTCAACACGCGCAGCGAGTCTTCGGTCTCGAAGCCCAGCCGGGCGTTCATTTTCACCCGGCCGACCGCCGACAGATCATAACGCTCGGAATCGAAGAACAGACCCTTGAACAGCGTTTCGGCGCTTTCCAGGGTCGGCGGCTCACCCGGCCGCATGACCCGGTAAATATCGAAGATCGCTTCCTCGCGGGTGGCGTTCTTGTCCACCGCCAGCGTGTTGCGGATATATGGCCCGACATTGATGTGATCGATGGCCAGCGTCCGAATCTCGGCGATCCCGGCATCATTCAACGTCTCGATGGCCGCCTCGGTCAGCTCGTCGCCGGCCTCGACGTAAATCTCGCCTGTCTCTTCGTTGATCAGGTCTTCGCCGACGTAGCGGCCGGCGAGTTCCTCGTCCGCCACCAGCTGCTCGGTCAGCCCCCTCTCCGACAGGGAGCGCACAAGCTTCGGCGTCAGCTTGGTGCCGGCCTCGGCCACGCGTTCGCCGGTTGCAGCATCGACCAGGTCGCTGGAGAGTTTGACGCCGCGCATCCGCTCCGGCCGGAAATCGGTCTTCCAGCCGTTGCCGGCGCGCACGAAGGTGACGTCATCGTAGAAATAGCCAAGGATCTCCTCGGCGCTCATGCCGACGATTTCGCTGGCCTCGACGCCGCGCCCCTCGTCGGCGCGCTCGGCGATGAGCGCCTCCGTTTCAGCGTTGGGCAGGGCCATGAACAGCGTCGTCACCGGAAGCTTGCGCCGCCGGTCGATGCGAACGTAGGCCAGATCCTTGGCGTCGAACTCAAAGTCCAGCCATGATCCGCGATAGGGAATGACACGGGCCGCAAACAGATACTTGCCGGACGAATGCGTTTTTCCCTTGTCGTGATCGAAGAACACGCCGGGCGAGCGATGCATCTGCGAGACGATAACCCGTTCCGTCCCGTTGACGACGAAGGTGCCGTTCTCGGTCATCAACGGCATGTCGCCCATGTAGACGTCCTGCTCCTTGATGTCCCGGATCGACCGGGCGCCGGTCTCCTCGTCGATGTCCCAGACGACCAATCGCAGTGTCACCTTGAGCGGCGCGGCGTAGGTCATTCCACGCTGCTGGCACTCTTCGACGTCGTACTTGGGCTCTTCGAACTCGAACTTGACGAACTCAAGCGTGCCGCGGCTTGAGAAGTCCTTGATCGGAAAAACGAATTTGAATACTTCCTGCAAGCCAATGTCCTGGCGCGCGTCGGCCGGCGTGCAGCGCTGCAGGAACTGCTCGTACGACCGCTTCTGTACCTCGATGAGGTTCGGCATGGATACGGCCGCCGCGATGCGGCCGAAGTTCTTGCGGATGCGCTTCCGTCCGGTGTAACTGCTCGTCATTGATGAACCTCGTTAAGGTTATCGTCCCAGATGGCGGGCACGCCGTTCGCCAACCGCTGCCAGCGACGGCCGCCAATGCGGGCTTCCGGCCCCGATGTCTCGCCCACGCATGCGGCGAGCGGACAGGGGCGCGGTTGCTGGTTTTTCGCTTTCCCGGCCGCGGCAAGGCCTATGCGTGCGTAAAAACCAGCGACAAGCGGCGACGCGGGCGCTGAGCACCCGCTCGCGGCAAGCCTTTACTCTTAACAGTACGTCGCCATGGACCGTAAGGACCAAAGGTCGCCGACCTGCTTTGCCTCTATTTGATCTCGACAGTGGCACCCGCCTCTTCGAGCTTCTTCTTCATCGCTTCGGCGTCTTCCTTCTTAACGCCTTCCTTGATCGGCTTCGGCGCCGCTTCGACCAGATCCTTGGCCTCCTTCAGGCCGAGGCCGGTAATGGCGCGAACCTCTTTGATGACGTTGATTTTCTTGTCGCCGAACGACGCCAGGATGACATCGAACTCGGTCTTTTCCTCGGCCGGTTCCGCCGCCGCCGCCGCACCGCCGCCGGCGGGTGCCACTGCCGCGACAGGGGCCGCCGCCGACACGCCCCATTTTTCTTCGAGCATCTTGCTCAGCTCGGCGGCCTCAAGGACGGTCAACGCCGACAGTTGATCCGCGATCTGCTCCAGATTAGCCATGTCTCATGTTCTCCAATTCTTGATCCGGTGTAGCCGCCTGCCCTCGTGGGCTCAGGCCGCCTCATCTTTTGCGCCGTAAGCGGCGATGACCCGCGCAAGCTGACCCGCCGGCGCCTGCAGTACACCCGCGACGCGTGTCGCCGGCGCCTTGAGCAGTCCGACCAGGGTCGCCCGCAACTCGTCCAGCGACGGCATCGATGCCAGCGCCTGCACGCCGGCGGCGTCCAGCACCTGGTTGCCCAGACCGCCGCCGATGATGATGAGCTTCGCGTTCTTCTTGGCGAACGCCGTTGCCACCTTCGCCGGCGCGACCGGGTCGGAGGCAAACGCCACCGCCGTCGGCCCGCGAAACAGGTCATCGAGACCCGCGTACGGCGTGCCCGCGATGGCCCGCCGTGCCAAACGGTTCTTGATCACCTTGACCGACGCACCCGCGCCCCGCATGTGCACGCGCAACGTCCCCAATTCCGCCACCGTCAACCCGCTGTAGTGGGCGACGACGACGGCGGAGGTTTCGTTGAACGTGCGGTGCAACGAGGCGACAAGCTCTTCCTTTGCCGCTCGATCCATCCGTACTTTCTCCTCTCTCGCCCCAACGACCGCGCTGTGCGCGGCGCTCGGGCGTTACGCCATCTCAACGACCGGCGGAGCCGCGTAACCCGCGTTTCCGACCGGCCGGCCGCCCTGTCCAGGGCCCCGGATCAAGTCCTTCCTCCGAATGCTCAATCGAGCGCATTCGGACCTCGGTCTCGTCACCGTCTCGGCAGGCGGCCAACACCTTTAGGCCCGCAACCGCATCACGGCCGCCGGCACCTGCTGTCTCGGACAGGTCGGGGACGATCCATCCGGTCCGTCCCCTCATAACCGGCTGGTTGCCCATGCCGGCCATGTTCGTTCGGCACATCGCGTCAATGGGTGACGCTGCCGGTATTCAGTCGCAGCCCCGGTCCCATGGTGCTGCTCAAGCTCACTTTTTGCAGATACGTGCCCTTCGCGCCGCTCGGTTTCGCCTTGACGACCGCGTCGACAAAGGCATGGACGTTCTCGGCAATGCGCTCGGGCTCGAAGCTCACCTTGCCGACGCCGCCGTGGACGATGCCGGCGCGCTCGACACGAAACTCGACCTGACCCGCCTTGGCCGCCTTCACGGCGGTGGCGACGTCCATGGTGACAGTGCCCAGCTTCGGATTGGGCATCAGGCCACGGGGCCCAAGAATTTTTCCGAGCCGGCCGACGACCGCCATCATGTCCGGTGTGGCGATACAGCGGTCGAAGGCGATGTCACCGCCCTGCACCGCCTGCATCAAATCCTCGGCACCGACGATATCGGCGCCCGCGTCCTTGGCTTCGGTTGCCTTGTCGCCCTTGGCGAACACGGCGACGCGAACCGTCTTCCCGGTGCCGTTGGGCAGGGTGACCATGCCGCGAACCATCTGATCGGCGTGACGCGGGTCGACGCCGAGATTCATGGACACCTCGATGGTCTCGTCGAACTTGACCTTCGATCGCTCCCGAAGCACCGCAATAGCCTCGTCAAGATCATAGGATGCCTCGCGGTTGATGCCCTCGTACACCGCCCGCAACCGCTTTCCCTGCTTCGCCATCGTGCCTAGTCCACCACCTGAATGCCCATGGAACGCGCCGACCCGATGACCATGTTCATAGCGCCTTCAATATCGACGGCGTTGAGATCGACCATCTTCTGCTCGGCGATGGCGCGCACTTGGTCGCGCGAGACGGTTCCGGCCTGGTCACGCAAGACGTCCGCCGCGCCTTTACCGATGCCGGCCGCCTTCTTCAAGAGAAAGCTCGCCGGCGGCGTCTTGGTCACGAACGTAAACGTCCGGTCGGCAAACGCCGTAATCACCACCGGTATTGGCATGCCGGTCTCGAGATCCTGAGTCTGCGCATTGAACTGCTTGCAGAATTCCATGATGTTCAGCCCGGCTTGGCCCAGCGCCGGCCCAATCGGCGGTGACGGGTTTGCCTTTCCTGCCGGCACCTGAAGTTTGATGTAGCCGGTTATTTTCTTAGCCATGTCGCATATCCAGTTGCGCGCGCGTGCCACCGGTCATCCGACCGGGGACGATGCCCGCTGATAGGCGCCGCATCACCGCGGCGCGTTTGCCTCATGTTTTTTCGACCTGCGAATACTCCAACTCAACCGGCGTCGAACGGCCAAAGATCGACACCGCGACTTTCAGGCGGGCGCGCGTTTCGTCGACCTCCTCAACCATGCCGCTGAAGGACGTAAACGGGCCGTCGGCGACGCGGACCTGCTCGCCGACCTCGAACACCACCGACGGCTTCGGACGCTCGACGCCTTCCTGCACCTGATGCAGGATGCGCTGCGCTTCGGTCTCGGTAATCGGCGTCGGACGACCACGGCCGCCAAGGAACCCGGCCACTTTCGGCGTGTTCTTGACCAAATGCCACGTGTCGTCGCTCATGTCCATCTTGACGAGCACATAGCCGGGGAAGAACTTGCGCTCGCCGCTCACCTTCTGGCCGCGGCGAACCTCCATGACCTCTTCCATCGGAACGAGCACCTGTTCGATACGGTCGCCCATCCCGGCCTGCTTCACCTGCTCCTCGATGGACTGGGCGACCTTGCGCTCGAATCCCGAATAGACGTGAACCACGAACCACTGCATGCCGCTCATCCGTTAGCCCCCGATGCCGAGGAAGAGGCGCACGCCGAAGCCGAGGATCTGATCGACAAGGAGAAAGAACAGCGCCGCCAGGACGACCATGATCATGACCATCGCGGTCGAGATCATCGTCTCTCGGCGGGTCGGCCAAGTGACCTTCGCCGCTTCCTGACGAACTTCCCGGATGAACTGCGCTACGTTCGTCTTCGCCATCTTAAATCGTCGCTGCGCGACTGGCAGGGGCAGCAGGGTTCGAACCCGCGACCTGCGGTTTTGGAGACCGCCGCTCTACCAGCTGAGCTATGCCCCTTTGGTCCGTATCACTCAAAGTTATTGTGCGGAATTGCCGTACCGCAACCCGCGACACTCCGACTATGCCAAGCTCTCGTCTACTCGATAATCTTTGACACGACGCCGGCGCCCACCGTGCGGCCGCCCTCGCGGATGGCGAAACGCAGGCCCTCGTCCATCGCGATCGGCTGGATCAGGTTGACCACCATGCGGATGTTGTCGCCCGGCATCACCATCTCCGTCCCTTCCGGCAACTCCACCGTGCCGGTGACGTCCGTCGTCCGGAAATAAAACTGCGGCCGGTAGTTGCTGAAGAACGGCGTGTGACGGCCGCCCTCGTCCTTGGTCAGAATGTACGCCTCGCAGTTGAACTTGGTGTGCGGCGTGATCGACCCGGGCTTGGCCAGAACCTGCCCACGCTCCACGTCGTCGCGCTTCGTGCCGCGCAACAAAACACCGATGTTGTCCCCAGCCTCGCCCTGGTCCAACAGCTTGCGGAACATCTCGACGCCCGTGCACACCGTCTTCGTGGTGGCGCGCAGGCCGACGATCTCCACCTCCTCGCCCACCTTGACCACGCCACGCTCAACCCGACCGGTCACCACCGTGCCACGCCCCGAAATCGAGAACACGTCCTCGATCGGCATCAGGAACGCCTGATCCTTCGGACGCTCCGGCTGCGGGATGTAGGCATCAACCGCCGCCATCAGTTCCAGGATCATCTTCTGACCCACATCCGGATCACGACCCTCCAGCGCCGCCAGCGCCGAGCCCTTGACGATGGGAATGTCGTCGCCGGGGAAATCATAGGACGTCAGCAGTTCCCGCAGCTCAAGCTCAACCAACTCCAAAAGCTCCGGGTCGTCGACCATGTCGACCTTGTTCAAAAACACCACAATCGCCGGCACACCCACCTGGCGCGCCAAAAGAATGTGCTCGCGCGTCTGCGGCATCGGCCCGTCCGCCGCGCTCACCACAAGAATCGCCCCGTCCATCTGCGCCGCACCGGTGATCATGTTCTTCACATAGTCAGCATGCCCCGGGCAATCGACATGCGCGTAATGACGGTTCGGCGTCTCGTACTCCACGTGCGCCGTGGAAATCGTGATGCCGCGCGCCTTCTCCTCCGGCGCCTTGTCAATCTGGTCAAACGGAATGAACGACGCGCCCCCCACCTCCGCCAGAACCTTCGTGATCGCCGCCGTCAGCGTCGTCTTGCCATGATCAACATGACCGATCGTGCCAACATTGCAGTGCGGCTTCGTCCGCTCAAATTTCGCCTTCGCCATGGTCCAACTCTTTCCCGGTGACGACTTATTTTACTGACCAACGCTATCGAAGTCCTGCCGTACCATTGAACAGGACCCATTTCCCCGTTTTGGAGCGGGTGAAGGGGATCGAACCCTCGTCTGAAGCTTGGAAGGCTCCTGCTCTACCACTGAGCTACACCCGCGCTGCCTCATTCCAAAGGTCGGCTCGGGCTTCCCGTCCCGACCGCATGGTGGAGGGGGTAGGATTCGAACCTACGTAGGCGTGCGCCAACGGTTTTACAGACCGTCCCCTTTAGCCACTCGGGCACCCCTCCGGATGCGCCGTCGGCACGGGAGAGCCGGCCGAACGAGCGCATGGACTTATGAACTTTGTCGGCCCTTGTCAACGCTCATAAACAAGGCGAAAAAGATCAGTCCCGCGCCACGGCACATCCCGGCGCGTCGCTGACCTCTTATCGTGGTCGACCTCACTCAAGCGGGAAGGGTAATCCGGAGTGGTTTCCGAACGCAAGCCCGGCGCGGCAACGGACCGGAGCGGTGCTTGGCGAGGCAGCGGCCGGCGGCCGCACGGCGCCAAGCCGTCGCGGAGGTTCGGAAGCGATGGTGCGACCGGAGGCTCTGGCGGCTCGGTGTGGCTGTACGGGCGGCATGCCGTGCTGGCCGCCGTCGGCAATCCCCGGCGCCGTCTCCTCCGACTCGTCGGTCTGCCGGCGACGCTGGCCGAGGTGGCCGATTCCGCCCGCCGCGCACCCGTCGCCCGGCCCCGGCCGGAGAGCACCGACCGTCACACGCTGGCCCACCTGCTGCCGCCGGGCGCCGTCCACCAGGGCTATGCGGCGCTGGCCGAGCCGCTCGACGAGATCGAGCTGGAGACGCTGCTCGCCTCGCTGGATGCGGCGGCGGCGGCGGTGCTGCTCGTCCTCGACCAGGCGACCGACCCGCGCAACGTCGGCACCATCCTGCGCTCCGCCGCCGCCTTTGGCGCCGACGGCGTCATCGTCCAGTCCCGCCATGCCCCGCCCGCGTCGGGGGTGCTGGCGAAAGCGGCGTCCGGCGCGCTGGAGCACGTGCCGCTGATCCGGGTCGTCAACATCGCACGCACCATCCGGTCGCTGCGGGACATCGGATTCGTCGCCATCGGTCTCGACGCCGAGGCAGACGTAACGCTGGCCGACGCAATGCGCCCGAACACGAGCCCGCATGGCCTCGCGATGGATACGACCCGCCTGGCGCTCGTCCTCGGCTCCGAGGGGGAAGGCCTGCGCCGACTGGTGGGCGAGGCCTGCGACGTGGCAGCGCGCATTCCCATCCGCGCGAGCGTCGACAGCCTCAACGTCGCCGCCAGCGCCGCCATCGCCCTGTATGAAACTCGCGCGGAGGCCTCGCGCGCGCGCCCCGCGGCGGCCGAATCGACGCCCGCCGACGACACCGCATCACGTATTCGCTCGCCGTATCGAAAATCGCCCGGGCGCGGCTGAATTTTGCTCTTTGCCCAGCCAGTTTGTTTGCCATCAAGGTACCCCTTCCTTGAGCTTCCGCTCGAGCGCGCCGCTCACGCACCGATCAGCCGCTTTTCTGAGCTGATGACGCCCCGCCGCGCTGTGTCTACAGTTCACGGCCCTTACCGCCCGTGAATTGATCCGGCCCTCGACTAGCAATGGACCCTTACACAACGAAGCGCCACCAGTTCTGGATCGATCGCGGCGGCACCTTTACCGACGTCGTCGCGCAGGCGCCGGATGGTTCGGTGCGCACGCTCAAGCTGCTGAGCCAGGCGCCGGAGCACTACGACGACGCCGCCGTCGAGGGCATCCGCCGCCTGCTCGGGCTCGGGCCCGGCGAGGCCATCCCCGCCGACGCCATCGAGGCGGTCAAGATGGGCACCACCGTCGCCACCAACGCTCTGTTGGAGCGCACCGGCGACCGGGTGGTGCTCGCCATCACCCGCGGCTTCGCCGACGCGCTCCGCATCGGCTACCAGAACCGCCCTCATCTGTTCGCGCGCCGCATCGTCCTCCCCGACATGCTTTACGAGCGGGTCATCGAGATCGACGAGCGCGTCGACGCCGAAGGCAACGTCCTCGTCCCGCTTGACGAAACAGCGGCCCGGACGGCGCTGGAGGACGCCCACGCCGCCGGCATCCGCGCCATCGCCATCGTCTTCATGCACGGCTACCGCCACAGCGCGCACGAGGCCCGCGTCGCTGAGATCGCGCGTGCCATCGGCTTCACCCAGGTCTCGGCCAGCCACGCCGTCAGCCCGCTGATGAAGCTGGTTTCCCGCGGCGACACCACCGTCGTCGACGCCTATCTGTCGCCGATCCTGCGGCGTTACGTCGAGCACGTCGAAACGGCCCTGGGGGGCGTGCGCGTGATGTTCATGCAGTCGAACGGCGGCCTCACCGACGCCCGCCGCTTCCAGGGCAAGGACGCCATCCTCTCCGGTCCCGCCGGCGGCGTCGTCGGCATGGTGCGCACCGCCGCGCTCGCCGGGTTCGAGCACGTCATCGGCTTCGACATGGGCGGCACGTCGACCGACGTCGCCCACTACGACGGCGCCTATGAGCGCACGTTCGAGAACGTCGTCGCCGGGGTGCGGATGCGCGCGCCGATGATGTCCATCCACACCGTCGCCGCCGGCGGCGGCTCCATCCTCCACTTCGACGGTGCGCGCTTTCGCGTCGGCCCGGACTCCGCCGGCGCCGACCCCGGTCCCGCCGCCTACCGGCGCGACGGTCCCCTCACCGTCACCGACGCCAACGTGATGCTGGGCCGGGTTCAGCCGCGCTGGTTTCCAAAAGTCTTCGGCCCCGGCGCCGATCAGCCGCTGGACGCCGCCGTCGTCGAGAACCACTTCACGGCCCTCGCCGCCGACATCGCCCAGGCCACCGGCCAGGCGCGGACGCCGGAGGCCGTCGCTGAGGGCTTCCTCACCATCGCCGTCGAGAACATGGCCAACGCCATCAAGAAGATTTCCGTTCAGCGCGGTCACGACGTCACCGGCACTCTGCTGAACGCCTTCGGCGGCGCCGCCGGGCAGCTCGTCTGTCGGGTCGCCGACGCGCTCGGCATGTCGCGCGTGCTCGTCCACCCCATGGCCGGCGTGCTCTCCGCCTATGGCATGGGCCTCGCCGACATCCGCGAGTTGCGCGAGGAGGCGGTGGAGACTCCTCTCGACGGCGCCTCCGTCATCGCCCGGCTCAAAACCCGCATCGCCGCCCTCGGCAACGCCGCCCGCGATGTCGTGATCGCCCAGGGCATCGCCGCCCGCGACGTTACGCTCCACGCCCACGCGCACCTGAAGTACCAAGGCACCGACACGCCCATCCCCGTCCCCTTCGCCAACGCCGAGGCGATGACCGCCGCCTTTACCGATGTGCACCGCCAGCGCTTCGGCTTCGCCATGGCGGACCGGCCGCTGGTCGTCGAGGCGGTTTCGGTCGAGGCGGTGTGCGCCACCGCCACCGCCAGCGAACCCGAGGAGCCGCCGCTGGCCGACGCCGCCCCACCGGCGCCCGTCGACCGGGCCTCCTTCTGGCTCGACGACCGCCGGCAACGGGTGCCGGTGTTCGCCCGAGACGACTTGCATCCCGGCCAGTCGGTCGCCGGGCCGGCGATCATCGTCGAGGCCAACGCGACCACCGTCGTCGAGCCCGGCTGGCGGGCCGATGTGACGCCCCGGCGCCATCTGATCCTCGTCCGCGCCGAGCCGCGGGCATCATCCTTCGCCGTCGGCACCCGCGCCGATCCGGTGATGCTGGAGGTGTTCAACAACCTGTTCATGTCCATCGCCGAACAGATGGGCGCCGTCCTCGCTAACACCGCACAGTCCGTCAACATCAAGGAACGGCTCGACTTTTCGTGCGCCGTCTTCGATCCCCACGGCCACCTGGTCGCCAACGCGCCGCACCTGCCGGTCCACCTGGGCTCGATGGGCGAGAGCGTGCAGAGCATCGTCCGCGCCCGCGCGGGCACGATGCGGCCCGGCGATGTGTTCGTCCTCAACGCCCCCTACAACGGCGGCACGCATCTCCCCGACATCACCGTCGTCACGCCGGTCTTCGATGCCGGCGGCGGCCACATCCTCTTCTACGTCGCCTCCCGCGGCCATCACGCCGACATCGGCGGCATCACCCCCGGCTCGATGCCGCCCGAAAGCCGCACCGTCGAGGAGGAGGGCGTGCTCATCGACAACGTCCGCCTGGTCAGCCAAGGCCGCTTCGAGGAAGACATGATCCGCCGTCTGCTCACCGCCGGACGCTGGCCGGCGCGCAATCCGGATCAGAACGTCGCCGATCTGCGCGCCCAGATCGCCGCCAACGAAAAGGGCGTGCACGAGTTGCGGCGCATGGTCGATACGTTCGGCCTCGACGTCGTCCACGCCTACATGCGCCACGTGCAGGACAACGCCGAGGAGCAGGTCCGCCGGGTCATCGGCGTGCTCTCCGATGGTGCCTTCCGCTACGCTATGGACGACGGCGCCGTCGTCTCGGTCCGCGTCGCCATCGATGCGCACGGTCGCCGCGCCACCATCGATTTCGCCGGCACGTCGCCCCAGCAGCCGAACAACGTCAACGCGCCGCCCGCCGTGTGCATGGCCGCCGTGCTCTACGTCTTCCGCACCCTCGTCGACGACGACATCCCCTTGAACGACGGCTGCCTGAAGCCCATCGAGGTCCGCATCCCCGAGGGCTCGATGCTGCGCCCGGCCTATCCGGCCGCCGTCGTCGCCGGCAACGTCGAAACGTCCCAAGCCGTCACCGATTCCCTCTACGGCGCGCTCGGCGTCCTCGCCGCCGCCCAGGGGACGATGAACAACCTCACCTTCGGCAACGATCGCGTGCAGTATTACGAAACCATCTGCGGCGGCGCCGGCGCCGGGCCCGACTTCGACGGCGCCGACGCCGTCCACACGCACATGACCAACACCCGGCTGACCGACCCGGAAGTTCTCGAATGGCGCTTCCCGGTACTGCTGGAGCATTTCGCCATCCGCCGCGGCTCCGGTGGCACCGGGCGTCATCGCGGCGGCGACGGCGTGGTGCGCCGCATCCGTTTCCGCGAGCCGATGACCGCCGCCATTCTTTCCGGTCACCGCGTGGTGCCGCCGTTCGGTCTCGCCGGCGGCGGGCCGGGCCAGCCGGGGCGCAACGCCGTCATCCGCGCCGACGGCCGCATCGAGCCGCTGTCGGGAACCGCCCGCGTCACCATGACCGCCGGCGACGCCATCCAGATCGAAACGCCGGGCGGTGGCGGATTCGGACCGCCGGAGCGGTAAGTCCCGCACCCGTCCCTTGGGCAAACGGCAACACTCCCCGGCAAAAAACACCGCCTTATGCCACAAATGGGTAGCCACCGGTGCACGCACTGATAGAATCAGTCGGCTTGGGGCGCGAGACAACGCAGCGTCAGACTGCGGTTATCCACTGAATACCAAGACGGGGGGTGTCGTGTTTTGTTTCCTGTTGAAGGCCGCGCGCGGCTGGTTGTTCCTCGCGCTTGTGGCGCTGCCGTGGCCGGTCGCCGCGCAGCCGCTGAACGAGGCGCTGAAAAGTCTCCTCAACACCAATCCCGATATCCGGGCGCGGGAAAAAGCGGTGGAGTCCAACCGCCAGGGCGTCGACCAGGCGTACGCCGGCTACCTGCCGCGCCTCGATGCCTTCGGTGAGGTCGGACCAAACTACATCGACAGCCCCGTCACCAAGCAGGCCGGCGGTGGCAGCTGGTTCGAAACCAAGGAAGTCGTCGGTGGCCGGCTCACCCAGCGGGTGTTCGATGGTTTCGCCACCCCGGCCCAGGTCCGCTCGGCGCGGCTGGACGTCGATGTCGCCTCGTTCGCGCTGGACGGCACCCGCCAGAACGTCCTGTTCGACGGCATCGAAGCCTATACCGAAGTGCTCCGCCAGAACGCCCTGGTAGGCCTTGCCCGTCATAACGAGGAAACCATCCGCCGCCAGCTGTCGCTGGAGGACGAGCGGGTCCGACGCGGCGCCGGTATCGCCGTCGACGTGCTGCAGGCCAAGTCGCGCCTGCAGATCGCCAAGGAGCGCCGGGTCACCTTCGAAGGCGGCATGCAGGATGCCACCGCCCGCTACATTCAGGTGTTCGGCATGGCGCCGGATCTGGACCGCATGACACCGGCGGAGCCGCCCGTCGGATCGCTTCCCGCCAGCCAGGAACAGACGGTGACCATTGCCGAGGACGAAAATCCCGCCATCGACGCCAGCCTGGCCGCTGTCGAAGTGGCGTCCGAGCAGCGCCGTCTGGCCCGCGCCGATTTCTATCCGACCATCGAAATCGTCGGCACCGCCAACCGGGAAAAGGACAACGACCTGGTCCGCGGAACCCGCGAAGACGCCGGCGTCGTGGTGGCCGCGACCTGGAACCTGTTCAACGGCTTTGCCACCGTCGCCGGCGTCAACCGGGCGGCGGTCGATTACGGCGCCAGCCAGGACAACCACGAAGCGATCCGCCGCCAAGTCAACGAACAGGCGCGCCTGGCGTGGAATCAGTACCGCACCGCCAGCGAACGCACCGATCTGCTCCAGAACGCCGTCGTCATCGCCGAGGAGGTTTTCGACGCCCGCAGCAAGCTGCGCGAGGCCGGCAAGGAAACCGTCATCAACGTCCTCGACGCCGAGCGGGAGCTTTACGACGCGCGCATCGAACTCACCCGCGCCCAGGCGGACCGCCGCATCGCCGCCTTCGGATTGCTGCGTAGCATGGGCCGGCTCGACCCGGCCCAACTGGGAATCATCGCCGATTGATCGGCGTGGTTAATACCGTCGATTGATCGGCGTCACTCTTTCCCCTCGGACCTCAGAGTCAGCGACGCGGAGTTGAGGCAATAGCGCTCGCCGGTCGGCTGCGGGCCGTCGGGAAAAACATGGCCGAGATGCGATCCGCAGCGGTTGCAGTGGACTTCCGTCCGCACCATCCCGTAGGCGCGGTCGGTCTCGGTGCCGACGCGGCTCCCGTCCATCGGCTGCCAGAAGCTCGGCCAGCCGGTGCCGGAGTCGTACTTCGTCTCCGATGAGAACAGCTCCTCGCCGCAGCCGGCGCACAGATAGACGCCCGGTGTCTTCGTATCCCAGTAAGCGCCGGTAAACGCCCGCTCGGTCCCTTTCTCGCGGCACACGTGATACGCGTCCGCCGAAAGCTCCGCCCGCCACTCGTCATCCGTCTTCGTCACTTTATCGGTCATCCGGTCCTCGCTCTCCTGTCCGCTCGATAAGGCTCGCGGACGTCTAACCCGGATGTAGGAAGTTGCCCGTGAGTGAGGAAGTGCCGCCGACACCCGCAACATCCGCTTGCCCCCCGTCGCCGGAACGGTATCTTGCAGCCGCCAGTCGCCAAACTCCAACCGAACTTGAAGGGTCGCCAGCATGGACACGCGCACGTTTTCCGGCATCACCGAGGCGATGTGGGAACGCATGAAGGCTGACGCCCGGGCGCATCACGGCACCGAGATCGATGGCGGGGATAATTCCGGCCGCCTGACCACGCGCACCCCCATCGGCTCCGTCGTCCTCACCTACGACTACGACCCCGCCCAGAGCGAGGTCACCTACGGCATCGTCGAAAAGCCGTTCCTGGTTTCCGCCGGTCAGATCTGGTCCGGCATCGACGACGCCATCAACGGCGTCAAGGAAGCGTAAGGATCGGTTTGCGCCCCACCCCGCCGCACGCCCCGCCCTGTCAACTCCCATCGTATTCGGCCCAGCAGTCGGGGTTCTCGTAGACAAGCACCGCCGTCAGCAGCGGCAGTGCCGGCCGGGCGTGGCGCCAGATCCACGCCGCGATGTTCTCGGACGTCGGATTCTCCAGGCCCTCGATGTCGTTCAGATAGGCGTGGTCGAGCCGTGCCATCAACGGTTTGACGGCCCGTTCGACATCGAAGAAATCGACCACGAAGCCGGTCGTTTCGTCCACCGGTCCCTCCAGGCGCAGCTCGATGCGATAGGTATGGCCGTGCAGATTGTGGCAGCGGTGGCCCGGCCGGACGCCCGGCAGCCGGTGCGCCGCCTCGATGCGATAGGCGGTGGTGATCTTCATGGCGTAATTTTCATGGGATGCCGATCAGCTTGTGTGTCTGCACGCTCAAGCGCCATCGCGGATGGGAAAGACAATACTCGATGGCGGCGGCGGTGTTGGCGTCCCGCGCCGGTCCGTCCATCGGCTGCAGCCAAAAATGATCGAAGGCTAATCCTTCCAGATCGCCCGGATCGATGCCGGCCTGCGGATAGACGAGCTTCATTTCGCTGCCCTTTTCGATAACCAGCCGGCTTCCGGCCTTCGGGCTGACGGTGAGCCAGTCGATGCCGGATGGCAGCGGCAGCGTGCCGTTGGTTTCCACCGCCGTCATGAAACCGCGCCGGCGCGCCGCGGCGAGCAGTTCGGCGTCCAACTGCAAGAGTGGCTCGCCGCCGGTGAACACGACAAAGCGGTGATCGCCGCCGCCCGCCCACGCGCGCTCAATCGCGATTGCCACATCCTCGGCGACCGCGTACCGCCCGCCGTTCGGCCCGTCCACGCCGACAAAATCCGTATCGCAGAAGGGGCACGCGGCGTCGCCACGGTCTGCCTCGCGGCCGGACCACAGGTTGCAGCCAGCGAAGCGGCAGAACACCGCCGGCCGGCCCGTCTGCGCACCCTCACCCTGTAGACTGAAGAACATCTCCTTGATCGCGTAGGCCACGCCTGCTCCTTGGGCCTTGTCGCTAACCGATCGCTGCGCTCCGGGTGTAGCGCCCTACGGGAGCGATGCAAACCCCGATCAACCTTTCGCACCCGTGCGCCACGAGCGCCACCGCCGCCAAGAAAGCCGCAAGCGGTGGACCATCCGTTCCGCGCTTGGCAGCACACGGCGCGCGATGCATCCTGTTGCCCAATGCACTAACGTGGCGTGCCGAGTCCGATCCTGCGACCCACCGCCCGAGTACGGCCCGTCGACTTTGTCAATGCGCGCCTGATGACGCACGGCAACCGCTTTAAGAGCACACCACCGACGACCCCGGAACCTAAAACAACACCAACGGAATAAGAGAGCGCGACCAATGGCAGGTCCCCTCAACGTCGAACGTCAACGGCTGGAAAATCAGCGTCGCGGCACCGAGAACTGGCGCCTGTGGGGGCCATATCTCTCCGAACGCGCCTGGGGCACCGTGCGCGAGGACTACAGCGCAAATGGCGACGCGTGGAACTTCTTTCCCCACGACCACGCCCGGTCGCGCGTCTACCGCTGGAACGAGGACGGCCTGGGCGGCATCTGCGACGATGGGCAGCGCCTCTGCTTCGCCCTGGCGCTGTGGAACGGCCGGGATCCCTATCTGAAGGAGCGGGCGTTCGGCCTGACCAGCAGCCAGGGCAATCGGGGCGAGGACGTCAAGGAAGTCTATTTCTACCGCGACGCCCTGCCGAGCCACGCCTTCCTCCGCTACCTCTACAAGTACCCGCAGGCACCATTTCCCTATCAGCGGCTGCTGGACGAAAACGCCTGCCGCGGCCGCCACGATCCACCTTTTGGCCTGATCGACGCTGGTGCTTTCGAGGATGGCCGTTACTTCGATGTCGACGTCTGCTACGCCAAGCAGTCACCGACTCAGATCCACATCCGCATCACCGCGACCAACAACGGCCCGGATGCGGCGCCTTTGCACGTCCTGCCGACGCTCTGGTTCCGCAACACGTGGTCGTGGGATGATGCTGCCGGCGAGACACCGGTCATCGAATCCCATCCCTCGCCGCTGGGGGCTGCTTGGCTCGTTCGTGCCGAGCATCCGGATCTTGGTCGCTATCATCTTTACGGCCATCAGCCGGCCCGTGAGCTGTTCACGGACAACGAAACCAATACCCAGCGCCTGTTCGGCACGTCCAACCGGACACCGTTCGTCAAGGACTCCTTTCACGATGCCGTCGTCGACGGCAACGGCGCCGGGCTTCGCAGCAACGGACGCGGCACCAAATTCGCCGCCTGGCACCGTTTCATTATTCCGGCCGGACAGCAGGTAAGGATGGACATGGTTCTGTCGGCGGAGCCGCTGGCGATGCCGTTCGGCAAGAACGAAGTCATCATGTCGTCGCGGCAGTCCGACGCGTCGGTGTTCTACCAAGAATTGCTTCCTGATGCGTCGCCGGAAGACCACCAGATCATGCGCCAGGCACTGGCCGGGATGGTCTGGTGCAAGCAGTTCTTCCATTACGACGTCCGCCAATGGCTCTCGGGCGATAATATTCCACCGCCGGAAGCGCGCCTACAGGGCCGCAATCATCATTGGAAGCATTTCCGCGCCGCCGACGTCATTTCCATGCCCGATTCCTGGGAATATCCGTGGTTTGCGGCCTGGGATCTCGCCTTTCATTGCGCGGCCTTGTCCTTGATCGACGTGGACTTCGCCAAGGATCAGATCGAGCTGATGCTCCGCGACACCTACCTCAATCCCAACGGCCAGATACCGGCCTATGAGTGGAACTTTTCCGACGTCAATCCCCCCGTCCACGCACTGGGCGCCCTCAAGGCGTTTAGGGCCGAACGCGTGCAGCGCGGCAAAGCGGACCGCAGCTTTCTGCAGCGCGTGTTCCACAAGCTGCTGCTCAACTACACGTGGTGGATCAACCGCAAGGACGCGGGGGGCAACAACGTTTTCGAAGGCGGCTTCCTCGGTCTCGACAACATTTCCGTGATCGACCGCTCCCGCCCGCTACCGGCGGGCTTTGCGCTCAAACAGGCCGACGCTACCGGCTGGATGGCGATGTTCGCGCTGGACATGACCGTCATGGCGCTTGAATTGGCGGTTGACGACCCCGACTACGAACAGATCGCCATTCAAACCTACGAGCAGTTTTTGGCCATCGCCAACGCCATCGGCGGCCACGTACCGGGCGCCATCTCGCTCTGGGACGAGCAGTCGGGCTTCTTCAAGGATCTGATCGTCGAACCCGACGGCAGCGTCCGCCGCATCGACGTCTACTCCATGGTGGGCCTGATCCCGTTGCTCGCCACAGAGGTCATCGACCAGCGTTTGCTGAAAAATGTGCCCAAATTCGCGGCGCGTTTGCAGGAGCACACGGGCGGAACGTTTCGGGGCAACAACGTGTGCTCTTCTCCCGAATGTGAAAACGAGCGCGGCGAGCATCTGTTATCCATCGTCGATCAAACCATGCTGCACCGGATCCTGCAGCGGGTGCTGAATCAAGACGAATTCCTGTCCAGCTACGGGGTTCGCAGCGTCAGCCGCGTGCACGCGACCAAGCAGGATCTCGGCTACATACCCGGCATTGGCGAGGCGATGATCGAGTACGTGCCCGGCGAGTCGACCTCGCCGATGTTCGGCGGCAATTCCAACTGGCGCGGCCCAATCTGGATGCCGGTGAACTACTCGCTCATACAGGCCATTGAAAAATTCTACCGTTTTCTCGGCGACGGCTTCACCGTTCCCGTGCCGTGTCTGGGTGGGAAGAAACTCAATCTTGAGGAGATCGCGACGCTGATCGCCGAGCGCGTCGTGAACATCTACCGCCGTGACGATCAGGGCCGCATCGCCGCGCTCAGCGGCCGCCCGCCGTTCGAGAACGACCCGCACTTTCGGGACCTGCTGCAGTTTTACGAGTACTTCCACGCCGAGACGGGCCAGGGTTTGGGCGCGGCGCATCAGACGGGATGGACGGGCTTGCTGGCGAACCTCGTCATGCGCCGCTATCGCAAGGACATTCCGGAGTACTGGAGCCGCGTCCAGCGCCGGCGGGCCACCGAATCACCGCAACTCGGTTGACGCAAAAAGGGCGCCGGCTGGTGCCGGCGCCCCTCGCTCGTCATGCGGTTGGCGTGATTACGCGGCAGCGGCGCTGTCGTCCGCCGTCTCGCTCGGCGCGTTCGTCACTTTGGGCGTGTCGCCGACGGTCGCGATCGGGATCTGACGCGGCTTCATCGTCTCCGGCAGTTCGCGCACCAGATTGACGATCAACAGACCGTTGCGCAGTTCGGCCGTGCTCGCCCGAACGTAGTCGGCAAGCTGGAACTGCCGCTTGAACGACCGTCCGGCAATGCCGCGATAGAGATACGCGCGGCCGTTCTCGGTCTCCTTCTTCCGCCCTTCGACAAGCAGGACGTTCTCGCGCACGTCGACGCTCAACTCGTCCTCACTAAAGCCGGCGACGGCGACGGTGATACGATATTGGTCCTGTCCGGTCTTCTCGATGTTGTACGGCGGATAGCCGTTCGCCGCTTCCGTCCACTGGCCCGAGGACTCGAGCAGGTTCATTAGGCGGTCGAAGCCGACGGTGGAACGGAACAGTGGCGTAAAATCAAAGGTTGTCATGGTCACATCCTCCAGAACAAGCAATGTGGGACGCCGCGTGAGCCCACGGTTACCGTCCGGCTCGGTGCGGCGCCGGACCCCTCGACGGGCATCCGGCACACATGAAATATGATTCTGTTGCCACTGGCGCAAGGGCCGCCAGGTCGGGCCTGACGGCCGCCGTCTACGTGCCCCGCAGCGCCTGGTTAAGGGTGTAGGTGCCCACCCATTTGCCGTGCGCCAGCACGTGTCCCTCCATCGCCTTTTCCGCCTCGGCGCCGTCGAAACGGGTGCCCAGCTTCAGGCGCGGAACGTCCAGCGCATACACCGTGAAGTGATAGTGATGGAGGATTTCGTCGTTCCACGGCGGGCATGGGCCGTCGTAGCCGCCGTAGTCGCCCTTCATATTCTCGTCCGATGCGAACCAGTCGGTGTACGAATTGATCCCGCGAAGGCCGTGGGCGGTTGGGCCGGCTGGTTTGCCGCCGGGCGTGACCTTTGGTGAATCCTCGCCGGCCAAAATCTCCTTGCGGTCTGAGGGGATGTTGACCAGCACCCAATGATAGAACGTCACCCGCGGCAGATCGGCGGGCACCGTCATGCCCTCCTTGTTGACCGCGTCGGGCTTGGACGGAACGTCCGGGTCATGGCAGATGATGGCGAACGAGCGCGTCCCGGCTGGCGCGTGCGACCATCGGACATGCGGGTTTCGGTTCCGTCCCATGGCGACGTGCCCCTCTTTCGCCGGAACGCAGAAGGCGTATTCTTCCGGGATCGGATCGCCGTTCCGGAAAGCATCGATCGAGACTGTCAACGGTGCCGTCATGTCCCCTCCTTACATCATCTCGGGTCCTCGGTTGATCCAAGGGTCCCCGCCGCCAGCCCCTTCCCGGCGCGGCTTGCCCGGCCGGCGACGTTGGCACAGGTAATCTGGCGCGCGACGGCCGGCCGGGCAAGCCGCTCGTAGCCTTATCGGCACGTCCATCGACCGCACGCTTGGACCTCAGGCGGCGCGCCATCATATCAGGGACGGTTTCGCCCCGTCGCCGCCGGCGACCGGGGCATGTTGGTTCCGATCCGAGAGGTGTTCATGGCGTGGCGCCTGCGTCTCGCGACCCTTATCGCGCTGCCGGCCGTCTGCGCCCTCGCCGTTGCGTGCGGGCTGGCGCGGCCGCTGCCCGAGACGACAACCGTGGAACAGCGCCTCGCGGCCTTTCCCATGACCGGCCTGCCCCTCGAAGGGCCGGTGACCGTTTACTGGGACGACCGGCAGATCCCTTACATCGAGGCCGCGCACGATGGCGACGCTGCCTTCGCCCTCGGCCTCGTCCACGCCCATCTGCGCCTCGGCCAGATAGCAATCTACCGCCGGGTGTCGCAGGGCCGCATCGCCGAGATGGGCGGCCCGCTCGCCGCCGACATCGACCACGGCCTGCGCGTTCTCGATTACGGCCAGGCGTCCGACGCCATCCTCGCCTCCATGCCCGCCGACAGCCGGCTGTGGCTGGAGCGCTTCGTCGCCGGCGTCAACCACTACCAGGACACCGTCGAGACGCTGCCCTTCGAATACGCGGCGCTCAACCTCGACCGCGAGCCGTGGACGGCGCGGGACGTCATCACCTTCGGCAGGCTGGCCGGCACCGATGTGAACTGGCTGGTCTGGTTCAATCTCCTGGCGCTGCGCCATCGCGACGACTGGCCGCAACTCTGGGCCCGGCTGCTCGATACCGGTCGCGCCACCGTGCCCGGCGTCGACAGGGGCGCGTCGACGGCGGCACTGGGCGACCTGCTCGCCGGGATCAGCCGATCGGGCAGCAACAGCCTCGCCATCGCGCCGGAGCGCACCACCACCGGCGGCGCTGTCCTCGCCAACGATCCGCATCTCGGCATCAACCTGCCCAACACCTGGCTGATCGCCGGCATCAAATCGCCGTCCTATCACGCCGTCGGGCTGATGGCTCCCGGCCTGCCGTTGATCGCGATGGGCCGCAACCCGTGGATCGCCTGGGGCGGCACCAACATGCGCGCCAGCGCCAGCGACATGGTCGACGTCTCGTCACTCGCACCGGCGGACATGGGCGAGCGACGGGAAACCATCCGGGTGCGCGGCTGGCTCGACCGTGATGTCACCATCCGCGAAACGCCTTGGGGTCCGCTGCTTACCGACGCGCCGCAACTGGCGGAGTTCAATCTGCCGCCGGTGGCGCTCCGGTGGACGGGCCATCAGGTCTCGGATGAAATTACCGCCATGCTGCGTGTCGCCCGCGCCCGCGACGTCAACAGCTTCCGCGACGCCTTCCAATCCTTCGCCGTTCCCGGCCAGAACATGCTGTACGCCGACACCGCCGGCAACATCGCTCACCTCCTCGCGGTCCGCGTGCCGGACCGGAGCGGACCCAAGCCCGCCGACATCATCCTCACGCCGCCGCAGGCCGACGCCGTCTGGACGACGCTGCGTAACGTCGATGACCTGCCGATGCGCCTCAATCCGGCGGAGGGCTTTCTGGCGTCGGCCAACAACCAGCCGTTCGACGGCAGGGCCGGCGTCGGGTACTTCTTCTCCGGCGACGACCGGGTCCGCCGCATGGCCGAACTGGTCACCGCCGCCCCTGTCGATCTCGATGACCTCCGCCGCTTTCAGCAGGATGTCTACGTCCTCTCGTCCGACCGTCTCAACCGACGGCTCGTCGAGAAAATCGATGCGCTTGGCGTCGAGGGCGGCGCGTCACCGCGGGAGCGGACGGTCCTCTCGCTGATGCGCGCGTGGAACGGGCAGTATCTCGCCTCCTCCCGACAGCCGGTCGCCGTCGAGCTGTTTTTCCATGCCTTCATCGGCCGGTTCTACCGCGAGCGGCTGGGCGAGGCCGACGGAACCGCCTTCGCCAACCTCGGCAGCGTCAAGGAGCTGTTGCTGGCCGACCTCGCCGCCACGCCCGATGCGACGCTGCGTCCGCTGCTGCAACAGGCCCTCGCCGATGCGGCGTCACGGATCGATGATTTCGCCGACTGGGGCACCATGCACCGGCTCGCGTTGAAGCACCCGCTCCATTTCGTACCCATCGTCGGATCGCGGTTCCGCTTCGTCGACCTGCCGGTCGGCGGCAGCACCGACGCGCTGATGAAAACGGCGCATTCCTCGACCGACGAGCGTCACGACACCCGCTACGGTTCCAACGCGCGTCACATTTCGGATCTGTCCAATCCGGACGGCAACTATTTCGTCCTCCTTGGCGGGCAGGACGGCTGGCTGAACAGCACGACCTTTCTCGACCAGGTCGATCTTTGGCGCGAAGGTGATTATATCCAGATGCCGCTCGGCATCGAGACCGTGCGTCAGCGATTTCGTCATCGGATGGAACTTCGGCGGTAAGCCAGTTCGCGTTGGCCCCGCCCGGCCGGAACAGCGCGCAAGGCCTGAAAGCTTGGTATGGGGGTGCCGCGATGATCGACGGAACACCGTTGCTCCACGTCTACGCGGCGTATCGCCGGCGCCAGCTGGCCAGCCAGGATCCGGTGCGCGTTCAGGAACGCACCCTGCTCCACCTCGTCGCCACGGCCGCGAAGACCCGCTTCGGGCGTGATCACGGCTTCGCTGACATCCGTTCCATCGCCGAATTTCAGGCCCGCGTGCCCCTTCGCCGCTTCGAGAATATGTGGGCGGACTATTGGCAATCATCCTTTCCTCGCCTCGTCGATTGCACCTGGCCGGGAACGATCCCTTTTTTCGCGGTCACCTCCGGCACCACAACCGGCGAGACCAAGCACATTCCGTGCTCGCGCGACATCATCGCCAACCAGCGCATGGCGACGATGGATTTGATCGTGCACCATCTGCACGCCCGCCCGCGAAGCCGGCTGTTCGGCGGCAAGAACTTCATGCTCGGCGGCAGCACCGCGATGAACGAGATCGCGCCCGGCATCCACGCCGGCGATCTGAGCGGCATCATGGCCTCCTCGGTGCCCTGGTGGGCCGCCCCCTTCTACTATCCGCCGCGCCAGCTGCAGGCCATCACCGACTGGGAGGAGCGGATCGACAAGGCGGCACCGGCGTCGATGGAGGCCGATATCCGCGCCATCGGCGGCACACCAAGCTGGCTGCTGCTGTTCTTCGACAAACTGGCGACGCTCCGTCCGGAACGCGGCCGGCGGCTCGCCTCGTTCTATCCGAACCTGGAAATGGTCGTTCACGGCGGCGTCAACTTCGCTCCCTATCGCGGCGCCTTTGCGACGCTTCTGGAAGGCTCCAACGCCGAAACGCGGGAGGTTTATCCGGCGAGCGAGGGTTTCATTGCCGTCGCCGACCGGGGCGACGGCGAGGGGCTGCGGATGGTCGTCGATCAGGGCGTGTTCTTCGAGTTCATTCCGGTCGAGGAATTGGACAGCCCGTCGCCCACCCGCCACTGGCTGGCCACCGCCGAGGTTGGCGTCAACTATGCGCTGGCGCTCAGCACCTGCGCCGGCCTGTGGTCCTACGTCATCGGCGACACGGTGCGGCTCGTCGAGCGTCACCCCGCCCGCCTGCTGATCACCGGGCGCACCAGCTACAGCCTCTCGGCGTTCGGCGAACACCTGATCGGCGAGGAAATCGACGACGCCATCGCGGCGGCGGCACAGTCGATCGACTCGCAAGTCACCGACTATTCCGTCGGCGCCGTGTTCCCCGATGGAGACAACGCCGTCGGCGGTCACCTCTTTATCGTTGAGTTCGAAAGTGGCGACCCCGGTCCTGAGCGCACGGAGGCCTTTCGCGAGACCCTTGACCGCCGTCTGGCGGAGCGCAACGAGGATTACCGGGTCCACCGCAAGCGGGACTTCGGCATGCGCCGGCCCAGCGTTTACGCCGTCCCTCCCGGAACCTTCGCCGCCTGGATGAAAACCCGCGGCAAGTTCGGCGGCCAGAACAAAGTGCCGCGCGTCATCAACGATCAGGCGCTGTTCGAAACCCTCCGCTCGTTTGTCGGCGTCCCGGTCGCCGCCGGCGCTGACGGCGAGCGGTGAGACGCGCCCAACGCTGCCCACCGTCAATCATCCCATCGACGCTCATCGAAAATCTGCACTTACGAGCCCGTGCTGGGGCAACGATAACGCTTTCGTGATCCGCGGCCGGCTGCGCCCCGTAATCATCTGGCAAGGCGGGTTCGTAAGGAGTACAGATGCTTGAGGCTGTAAAATCGGTACTACCGGCGGTCATGATGGGTTCACCCACATGGACGTCCGAGTGGTGGCCGGGCACGGGACGGACGAGCCTCGCATTGACCAACGACCAACTCTGCGCTCTTGTCGAGAAAGTCGCCGCCGACCGCGACCGCCGGGCGTTCGCCCAGCTGTTTACGTACTTTGCACCTCGTCTCAAAGGCTTCGGCATTCGCCGCGGCACCGACCCCGCGACCTCGGAAGAGCTTGCCCAGGAAACGATGCTGACCCTCTGGCGCAAGGCGGACACGTTTGACCGCCGTAAAGCGACGGTCACGACGTGGGTCTTCACCATCGTCCGCAACAAACGCATTGACCTGTTCCGGCGCGAGGGCTTCCCGGAAGTGGACCTGTCGGCAGTGGCCGAGCAGGCTGCCGAGGGCGCGTCCGCCGACGATCTGGTATTCGCCGGACAGGCGGGAAACGCCATACGCGTCGCGATGCGTTCCCTGCCGAAAGAACAGTTGGACGTGCTGGAAAAGGCTTTCTTCGAGGACAAGTCGCATCGCGCCATCGCCGAGGAAACCGGTCTTCCGTTGGGCACGGTAAAGTCACGCATCCGCTTGGCGTTGATGCGGTTGCGCGACGTGCTGCCGGGAGCCGCGCAGTGATTACGCATCATCCCGAAGCCGAAATCCTCGTCGATTACGCCGCCGGCACGCTCACCGAGGGCATGGCCCTCGCCGTCGCCACGCACGCCTGGCACTGCGCCGAGTGTCGGGAAACGATTGCCGATCTTGAGGCTATTGGTGGCGTGCTGCTGGAGACGTGCCCGCCGGTTGAGCTGACGGACGGCGCGTTTGATGCGATACTCGCACGGCTGGATGAACCGGGACCGCCGCGGACACCCGCCCCCTCTCCATCCGTTGATGACACGATCGTTGTCCCGGCACCGCTGGCGCGCTACATCGGCGGGCGCATCGCCGACCTGGCATGGCGACGGGTCGGCCGTCTGTACGATGAAGTGCGCCTGCCGCTGTCGACGGCCACGGTGAAGGCGTCGCTGATGCGCTTCCGGCCGCAAACCCTGGTGCCGCACCATACCCACCGGGGCCGGGAATACACTGTCGTCCTCGCCGGCGGTTTTTCCGATGCAGGCAAATCGTTCGGCCCAGGCGACTTTAACGCCCTGGACAGCTCCCACCACCACCAGCCGCGCATCGACGACGATGGCGATTGTCTGTGTCTCGTCGTGCTGGATGCGCCGCTCAAATTGACCGGCGTCGTCGGCCGGCTGATCAATCCGTTCCTTCGCATCTGAACGACGGCCATCGGCATTCGACATTCGCCACCATGCCGTTTCCCTCCCCCCGCCGCCCAAGCCGCGCACTCGCCGGTCCCCTTGCGCTGGCGGCAATGCTGGTGAGTGCCACCGTTTCCGACACGGCGGCCGCCGGTGACATGGCCGGCGAATGCCCGGCCGGCGCACGTACCTTCAACCCGGAAGCCCTCTACGGCGACTCACTCGCGTTCGACGTCTATCGAAACGGCGACCGGGTTGGCGAGCATACCGTGTCGTTCTCGACTGAGAGCGACACGCTCGTCGCACGCACCCGCTTCTCCCTCGCCATCCGTATGCTCTACATCACCGTCTACCGGTTCGAGTACGAGGCCGTGGATCGCTGGCGTGACGGCTGTCTCGTCGCCATGAAAGCCGACATTAACGAGGACGGCGACGAATGGGCGGTCACCGCCAAGCAGGCCGGCAACCGCCTCGTCATCAACGGTCCGAAAGGAACGGTCGAGACGCCGCTCGGCATCTATCCGACCAACCACTACGACGCCGGCGTGCTCGGCAGTGATCAGGTGCTGAACACCATCACCGGCGCCATCAACAGCGTGCGTATCGTCGAGCAGGGAACGGAAATGGTGCCGGTTGGCGCGGGCGAACGGTCGGCCCGTCACTACGCCTACACCGGCCAGCTTCAAAACCACGTTTGGTACGACAGCGAGGGACGGTGGGTAGCCATGCGGTTCACAGGAAAAGACGGCTCCACGATCGATCTCCGCTGCCGGTCGTGCAGCACGCCGGCGGCGGCGGAACGATGAGCCGTGCCGCCTGGGTCACCGGCGCCGGCAAGGGTTTAGGCCGCGCTCTATCCCTGGAACTGGCGCGCCGCGGCTGCAGCGTCGCCGCCAGCGCGCGCACCGAAAGCGATCTCACCACGCTGGCCGACGACGCCAAGCCCCTCGCCGGCACGGTCTTTCCCTTCCCCCTCGACGTCACCGACGAGGAGGCGACCAAACGGACCGCCGACGCCATCGAGACCACGCTGGGGCCGCTGGACGTCGCCATCCTCAACGCCGGCACCCACGTCGAGGTATTCGCGCACGACTTTAATTCTCAAGCGTTTCGCAAGCTGGTGGAGGTCAACATCATGGGCGTCGTTCACGGTCTGGCGGCGCTGCTTCCCCGCTTCATCGAGCGCGGCAACGGCCAGATCGTCGTCGTCGCCTCGGTTGCCGGCTACCGCGGCCTGCCCTCGTCGGCCGCCTACGGCGCGTCGAAGGCTGCCCTGATCAACATGTGCGAGTCTCTTGAGCCCGAGCTTGACGGTCTCGGCGTGCGCCTGTCCCTCGTCAACCCCGGCTTTGTGCGCACGCCGCTCACCGACAAAAATTCGTTTCCGATGCCGTTCCTCATGGAGCCGGAAGACGCCGCCCGGCGGCTCATCGACGGCATCGCCAGCCGACGGTTCGAGACCACCTTTCCCCGTCGCTTTACATGGATGATGAAGGTGCTGCGCGGCCTGCCCTATGCCCTGTACTTTCCGCTCACCCGCAATCTGGTCCGCGATCGAGAGATGCGTGAGGCACAAAGCTAGGGCAACACCTCCCCGTCTCGTGCACGGGCTCAACCCGATAGCCGCACTACCGTTTCGCGAACGCGATCGTGACCTCGCCCACGCCCAATCCCCACTTGGACACGCGCGCGCGGTTGATCAGAATGCCATCCGGCTGCAGGAACATCCAATCGTCGAACGCCACCCGCCACGTCCGCTCGCCGGCGCGCAGATCGAGCGTATACGACCAATTCAGCGCATTGCCGTAAGCGGTGCCGGTGGCGATGCCGACGACGTCGTCGGCGCGTCCCTCATACGTGTGATCGCCGGTTTTGACGATCCGCCACACGCGGCGCTCGGTCTCGCCATCGTCGTATGTGAAATCCTCTTGCAGAACCAGCTCGCGGCCGTCCCAGGTTCCTTCGACGTCGACGACAAACTGCCGGCGCACCGTGCCGAAGCGATCCTCGAACAGGCCATACGCCCGGGTTTTGCCGGCAAAGTAGCCCTCAAGCACGAAACGCGGTTGCTGGTCGGCGAAATCCTCTGGCTTCATCGAACTGCACCCGGAGGCCATTATGGTTAGTGCGAGGATGCCGATGACGGCGCCCCATGCGGGCTTCATCGTAATTCTACCCTCCCGGCCATCGCGTCCAGACGACGCCGGATAACGGTTTGACGGCGCGCGGTTATCGGGTGATTCCAGACGATCGCAATCGCGGCTATTTTGAGTACGGTGGGTGCGAAAGCGTAGATCACGGTCAGGACCAGGATGGCTCCGCCGGTGTTCGCCCCGCCCGTTTGAAACCCGAAGGCGGACAGGATCGGAAAGGCGATGCCGACGGCGCCGGCCAGCGCCAGCTTGGTGCTCATGCTCCACAAGGCGAAGAACAGGCCCGCCCGCTGCCGGCCCGTGCGCATGCTGTCGAGGTCGATCACATCGGCCTGCATCGCCGGCGGCAGCGCCAAGTCGGCGCCGAACGCCATGCCGGTCACCACGCAGATGACGAAGAACGCCCCCAGCGCCCGCGCGTCGAGCAGCGGCACCCAAACGAACGCCACACACGCCAGCAGCATCGCCCAGCACCACACCCGGTGCTTGCCGTAGCGACGGCTCAACGCCACCCACCCGGGGATGGCGAGAACGCCGGCCAGAAAATAGGTCATGATCAGCACGCCGCGCTCGACCGCGTCGGCTTCCAGCGCATACTCCAAGTAAAGCGGGAACATCACCGCCGGCAGGCCGTTGGCGAGTCCGTTGACGAACCAGCCGGCCATGAGGCGCAGGAACGGCTTGTTGGCGAGTATTGAGCGCCATTCGCTCAACGCCGGCGACGCCGTGGTTGCGGCGATCGGCGGCGCCTCCCGACGGGCTGGCTCGCCGACGCGCCATAGCAGCAGCGCGATCGCCGGCGCACCGAACCCCACCGCCAGCCAGGCCACCGCCGCCAGCCCGTCGCGCTCGGCATAGCCGGCATAGGCGGCGGCGGCGGGGATCGATCCGGCGGCGAGGATGCCGATAATCATCACTCCCTCGCGCGCGCCGGTGATGCGCGCCCGCTCGTGATAATCGGGCGACAGCTCCGCCCCCCACGCCGTATACGGCACCGCCACCAGCGTCCATCCCAGATAGAGCACCACCACCCAGGTGAGCAGATAGCCGGTCCCGGCGCCGTCCGGCGGCGCGAACAAGCGTACCAGCGCCACGCCGGCGAGCACCGCTCCCGCCAGGATCCACGGTTTGCGCCGCCCGACCCGCAGGCGGATGCGGTCGCTGCCGATCCCCACGAGCGGGTCGGTGATCACGTCCAGCACCCGCGCCGCCAGCAGCACCGCCCCCGTCGCCGCCAGCCCAAGACCGAGACTGTCGGCGTAAAAGGTCGGCAGATAGACGTAAACGGGTATGGTCGGCATCGCCAACGCGAACGCCGGCAGGGCATAGAAGAACAGCGTCGGGCGATCGATGGGTGTCGCCGCAACGGCCATCAGCCGCCCCCGGCGCCCGTGTCCGGCCGGACCAGGCGCAACTGCACCACGTCGAGCGAGCCGTGGCGGAACCCCGCCTCGCAGTAGGCTAGGTAATAGTCCCACATGCGGCGGAAGCGGCGATCGAAGCCAAGCCCCTCGATGGACGGCCACGCGGCATGAAAGCGGTCGCGCCACAGCGCCAGCGTCCGCGCGTAGGACGGCGCGAAGGCGTCGCGCCCGGCGAGATGCAGGCCGCCTACCCGCCCGATGGTCGCCGCCAGCGCCGATGACGACGGCAGCATGCCGCCGGGAAAGATGAAGCGCTGGATGAAGTCGGCGCCGCCGCGATAGCGCTCGAACCGCTCCTCGGCGATGGTGATGATCTGCACCGTGGCGACGCCGCTGGCGCACAGGCGGTCGCGGACGACGCCGAAATAGACCGGCCAGTACGCCTCGCCGACGGCCTCGAACATCTCGATCGATACGATGCGGTCGAACGATCCGCGGACGTCACGGTAATCCTGGAGCCGGATATCTACCCGGTCGGCCAGTCCGGCCGCCGCGATGCGCGCCCGGGCAAAGTCCGCCTGCTCGCGGGACACCGTAATGCCGGTCACCCGACAACCGTAACGCCGCGCCACATACTCCGCGAACCCGCCCCAGCCGCAGCCGATGTCGAGAATGTGATGCTCGGGGCGCAGGTCCAGCGACGACACGATCTGCTCATACTTGTTGACCTGCGCCTGCTCCAGGCTCTCGGACGGGCTGCGGAACAGTGCCGACGAATACGTCATGCTGCCGTCGAGCCAAAGCCGGTAGAACGCGTTGCTCAGGTCGTAGTGCCGCGCGATGTTGCGCCGGCTGCCCTCGCGCGTGTTCGGGCGCATCAGATGGATGAGCCGGTTGATCAGCCGCGGGATGGCGAGGCCGCCGACCGCTTTTTCCAACGCCTGTTCGTTCCGCCCCGCGAAGGCCAGCAACCCGGGCAGGTCGGGCGTGTCCCAGTCGCCGTCCATGTACGCCTCGGCAAAGCCGATGGCTCCGCCGATGAACAGGCGCCGGGCCGCACGTGGGCGTATAAGTCGCAAAAGCGCGTGCGGCTCGGAATCCTTCGACCCGGTCACCGTGATCGTCCGCCCATTGGTCAGCTGGAGGGTCAGACGGCCGTAGCTGATCCGGTTGGCCACGCGCACCAGTGCGGCCTGGAAGAGGTCGGGGCTGTTCGCCGGGGCCATAAACGGCGGACTGCGATCGCTGGCGCGGGCGCGGCTCATGCGGCGCGGGCTCCTTTTTCCGGGCTCGATGGATCCATGCCGACGACGGTCACGGGGTCGTCGGGCGGCGCCGGCCGGGTGACCAGCGGCACACCCTTGCGCCACAGCTTCAGCGCCTCCCAGTGGATGCCGGCAATCACCTTCAGCGTCATCAGCGGGTAGCGAAAAAAGCACCGCGCCAGCGCCCGGTCGGTCAGTGCCTTCCGGCGGCCGTTAAACGCGGCATAGAGCAACGGGCCGTCGGCGTCGCTCTCGTTGATGACGACACGGACCGCGTCTCCGGGCGGGTCGACGGTGAACGCGTACCGGGCGTCCATGGCGATGAACGGCGACACATAGAGCTCTTTGGCGCACGACTGGCGGATTGGTTGGTCCGCGGGACCGGTCACCGGGATGAGATAGGTGTGCGCCTCGCCGAAGGTGTTGTGCACCTCATAGAGGATCGCCGCGAGGTTGCCGTCCTGCCGATAGCAGTAGTAAACGCTTAACGGATTGAACACGTAGCCGAACAGCCGCGGGTAGCAGAGGATACGGATCGCGCCGCCGTCCAGGAAAACGCCGGCCCGCGCCAGGTGACCCTCGACCCACGGCCGCAGCGCCGAGCCGTCGCGCGGGCCGTAATCCCGATCATAAAAGCTGAACACGTTGAAGGTGTTGTGGGAGAAAAGGCGCAGCCGGCGCGCCGTCTCCGCCAGCGTATCGACGTCGGCGAGCAGACAAAAGACGCGATAGGCCAAGCGGTGTCGCCTGGGTTTATGGCGCTGGTGCACGACGGTGCCGAGGTAAAGGCAGGATGTGTGTTCGCCCATCATCCGCCTGCCTCGACCGTTCCCGGCAGGGCACCGCCGGCGCCTTGCCACCGCCAGCCGTCGTCCACCGCCCAGGGACGTCGCATCCCGCCCAGCCGCTCGGCGACGCTCAGCCCGCTGTCGAGCGCGTCCTCGTGGAACCCGGCGCCGAAATAGCTGCCGCAGTACCACGTGTTTCGCTGCCCCTGCAGGTTTTGCAGGCGGCCCTGCGCCGTCAGCGCCGCCAGCGTGTAGGACGGATGGTCATAGTCGACAGTCGCGTGGGTCAGCTCCGGTGCCGGCTCGCGATGGCCATTGAGGGTTACGAACAGCGGTACGCGCGCGTCCAATCCCTGCAGGCTGTTCATCCAGTAGCTGACGCAGACCCGCGCCCGGCCGCCGTCGTCACCGTCATCATCTCGTTGGCTAAGGTAATTCCAGCTCGACCAGACGTGCCGCCGCTTCGGCATCAGTCGCGTGTCGCTGTGCAGAACCGCCCGGTTCCGCTGGTACGGAAAGGCGCCAAGGATCGCTGTCTCGTCGCCGCTGGGATCGGCAAGCATGGCCAGCGCCTCGTCGGCATGGGCGGCGATGACCACGTGGTCGTAACTGGCCGGACGTCCATCGCTATCCTCGATGATCACCACCCCCGGCAGACGCCAAACACGACGTACCCCGGCGCCGACATGGATGCGGTCGGCGTAGCCGGCGGTCAGCCGGGCAACATAGGCTTGGGCGCCGCCGTCCACCGTCCGCCACTGCGGACGACCGCTGAGACGCAACAGCCCGTGGCGCATGTTGAAGCGGATAAACGCCAGCGCCGGGTGATCGCGCATCGTCTCCACCGGCGCCGACCAGACCGCGGCCGCCATCGGCAGCAGGTGGTCGTCGATGAACGCCCGTGAGTAGCCGTGCCGGTCCAGGTACTCGCCGAGCGTCAGCTGGGCCGCCTGCGCATCGTGCTCGATGGCGGGCGCCTGGCGGTAAAAACGCACCAGGTCGGCCACCATGCGCCAGAATCGCGGTCGCAGCGCATTGCGCCCCTGGGCGAACAGGCCCCGCGGACCGCTGGCGTACTCGAAATCACCATCGTCGATGGAGGCCGCAAAGGACATGTTGCTCGGCTTCGTCGGCACCCCGAGATGCCGGAACAGCGCCACCAGGTTCGGATAGTTCGCGTCGTTGTAGACGATAAAGCCCGTATCGACCGGGATCCGGCCATCCGGTCCACGGACCATGACCGTGTTCGAATGGCCGCCGATACGGCTGTTCCGCTCGAACACGGTCACCCGATGGTTGCGGCTCAGCAGCCACGCCGCTGACATGCCGGCGATGCCGCTGCCGACAATGGCGATGTTGAGCGGTCGAAGCGCCGGTATGAGATCGAGAGGCATGCGATTGTGTAACGAGTATAAGCGGTTGAAGCAGCGTGCGATCGGATAGCAGTACGCCCGCTGAAAACGCCCGGATCACCGCCGCCGCTCGGCGACGGGCCGCGCACCGCTTCCTGTCACTCGTGGAGTCGCAGCCAGTAGCTCGGCGCCACACCGGCGCCGACAAACACCGCCAGCAGACCGCAGGCGACAACAACGAAGCCGAAAAACACGTTGACCCACGGCACGATGTGCATCGGCACCCACTGACGCATCGCCGACGCGGCCACGGTCAGCGTCGTCCACCACAGCATCGAGCCGGCAAACGCACCGATAACGATGATGCCAACCGTCGAGCGTGCCGTGATGTCCCCTTCGGCGAACTGCTCCAGCAGGCCGAGGCCAGCGAAGACGCCGGCGAACGCCAACAGCGTCGCCGGGTTGATGAGCGTCAGCCCCAGCCCGGTCGCGAAGTCGATGATCCATGCCCGCCACTCGGCGGCGCGCACCGGCGAACCAAACGGTCGGGCCACCCTCGCCGACCGCCGCTTGACGATCATCCGCACACCGATAACAAGCAGCACAAAGCCGCCGGCGATACGGACGATCGTCGTGTGTTCCACCAGCCACGCGCTGACCAATGACAGCCCGACCAGGGCGGCTGCGGCCATGATGGAGTCGGCGATGGCCGCTCCAGTGCCGGTCACGATGCTGTCGATCCAGCGCCCGGACAAGGCGCGCCGCATGCACATCGCGCCGATCGCGCCGACAGGCAGGGCCACGACGAAGCCGGCAACAACAGCCTTTACGAACAGAACGATCGGGAGCAACCGGCCAAGCCCCTATCTTCAAAGAATCGGTCTGATCGACCGGCCCCGTGACCGCTACGGCCGGCACTGTCGAGACGACGCGCGCGCCGCCAAGGCCACCACCGCCGCTAGGGTTTGACGGCCTCCGGTTTCTGGTACATCAGCCGGACCAGGGTCTGCTGATCCGGAATGCCGGTCGCATCGATCTGCTGCTGCTTCTGGAACGCTTCGATGGCCGTGCGGGTGCCCGGTCCATAGGCGCCATCGACGCCGCCGCTATAAAATTTCAGCGCCTTCAACCGCTGCTGTACCTGCTTGACCACGTCGCGCGGCAGGACGACGGTCTGCTCGCCGCTCTTCATCTCGACCGGGCTGCTGAGCACCGTCAGCTTATCCTCCGCCAGCATCTGCGCCATGCCACTGACGACACGGTAGAATTTCTCGTCCGGCGCGCGCGAACACAGATCGCGCAGGATGAACAGCAGCACCTCCGTCGACTGCCACGGAGCCAGATCGAACGTCTTCGGCGTCGTCTGGTTAAGGGCCGTCAGGTAGCCGGTGGTCCAGCCGGCGAACAGCAGCATGTCGTTGCTCTTGGCGTCATACAGCTCGACGAACTTCGAGCACGGCGCCGCCCCGGGACCCTTGATGGCGAAGCGGTTTTCGGCATCGGCGGCATTCGCCGCAACCGGTGCCAAGATCGCGGCAACGATAATGAGACGACGAAGTATCGGCGCCAGACATCCAAGCATGAAGTGACCGTAAGCTGTTAAAGCACGAATTGAGGGCCGCATCATGCACGCCGCAGCGCCGTCGACAAGAACAAAAGAGCATTTCGCGGCCGGCCCGCTCACGCTAAGCGCGCCTCTATCGCCGGCACGTGCGCAACGCGGCGGGTCCTGGCACCGGGATCACGTGGACGCGCCGGTGTCCCAGCGCGTAGGCGGTGCAGACGGACCCGAGACGGGACCGGATGGCATCGTCGTCGATGGACAGGCCGCCCGTGAACGCCCCGAAGGCGGGCAGGATGAGCCGCCGGCTGTCGGTCACGAAGCAGCGGGCGCTGATCCGCTGCCCGCCGACGCGGACCACCGCCTTCGGATGATAGTGTCCCGACACCTCGCCCACCGTCGCCTCGTCGCCGGCCTGGTGGCGAAACACCAGCGGACCGACGGGCAGCACCGTTTCGATCCGGCCGCCGATCGTTGACGGCGGCGCCGGGTCGTGGTTGCCGGCAATCCAGATCCAGTCCCGTCCCTCGATGAGGGCGGCGAGGCTTCGGCGGTCGGCGGCGTCCAGGCGCTCGCTGGCACGCGCGTCGTGAAAGCTGTCGCCGAGCGCGATAATTCGCTCCGGCTGCCAGCGCCGGATGGCGGCGGCAAGCACCGCCAGCGTCGTCCGGCTGTCATAGGGGGGCAGCAGTGCCCCCGCCCCGGCCCGGCTCGTTCCCTTCTCCAGGTGCATATCGGCGACGATCAGGGTCGAGACCTCCGGCCAGAACAAGGCACCCGACATGGTCGCGATCACGTGCGTGCCCGCGAAGGTGAAAGGGCGGTCGCTCACGCGGCGCTCTCGATGTCTGCCGGTCCGCCGGTCGCCTCTTCGATCAGCGCGCGCACCGCCTGATCGAGCAGCTCGTCGATGCCGCTACCGGACACCGTCTCGCGGCCGATCTCCAGCAACACTGGCACCGCCAGCGGCGACACTCGGTCCAGCACCCGGCGGACGACCCGACCCTTCACCCGCCGCAGCATGGCGGCGAGCCGGCCAAGCTCCACGAAGCCGCGCGCCGCATCGTCCCTCGTCGCCCGCAACAGCACGTGGCGCGGCTCGTGGCGGCGCAGGACGGTATAGATCAGGTCGGTGTTGACGGTGACCTGGCGGCCGGTTTTCTTCTGACCCGGATGGCGGCGCTCGATCAGGCCGGCAATCACCGCGACGTTGCGGAACGTGCGCTTGAGGACCGAGGACTCGGCCATCCACTCCTCCAGATCGTCGCCCAGCATGTCCTCGCTGAACAGCGCGTCCAGATCATCGGCCGCGTGGACACTCCACACCGCCAGCACGTAATCGGTGGCGACGAAGCCGAGCGGCGCCAGTCCCGCCCGCTCCATCCGGCGGCTCAACAGCATGCCGAGCGTCTGGTGGACGTTGCGGCCCTCGAAACAATAGGCGACGAGGAAGTGCTTGCCGCCGCGGGGAAAAAGCTCGACCAGCAGGTCGTCCGCGCCCGGCAGCACGGAACGCCGCCGCTGCATGTCCAGCCACTCCGCCACCGGTGCCGGCAAGTCGCGCCACGTCGCCGGGTCCGCCAGCATGCCGCGCACCCGCCCGGCCAGAAAGGTCGACAGCGGCAGTCGGCCGCCGGCATAGGCCGGCACCTTCGGTTCGACGCCGGCGGCGCGGGTGACGATGGCGGTGGTCTCCCGCACCGCCTCGAAGCGCAGGATCTCGCCGGCGAAGACGAACGTGTCGCCCGGCTCCAGGCCTTGAATGAAATACTCCTCCACCTCGCCGACGACGGGACCGCGCTTGATCTTCACCTTCATCGTCACCGCCTCGACGATGGTGCCGACGTTCATCCGATAGAGGTGGGCGAGACGGGGCGAGGCGATGCGATACCGGCCATCGGAGTCCCGCGTCAGCCGATGATAGCGGTCGTACGCCGCCAGAGCGTAGCCGCCGTTCTCGACATAGCGCAGCGTGTCGTCGAAATCCGCCCGCGCGAGGCCCGCATAAGGCTGGGCGCGACGCACCTCGTGGAACAGCACGTCGGCATCGAACGGCTGGGCGCAGGCGGTGGCGGTGATGTGCTGGGCCAGCACCTCCAGGCCGCCGGGCGCGGGCGGATCGCCGTCGAGCTCTCCGGCGAGCGCCGCATCGACGGCGGCACGGCACTCGAGAACCTCGAACCGGTTGGCGGGCACCAATATCGCCCGGCTCGGACAATCAAGACGATGGCCGGCGCGGCCGATCCGCTGCAACAGCCGGCTGGTCCCCTTCGGCGCCCCGACCTGAACCACCAGATCGACCGCCGCCCAATCGATGCCGAGATCCAGCGACGACGTGGCAACGACGGCGCGCAGGCGCCCGGCCGCCATCGCCGCCTCCACCCGGCGGCGCCGCTCCACCGCCAGGCTGCCGTGGTGCAGCGCGATCGCCAGGCCGTCCTCGTTCAGATACCAGAGATGCCGGAAGACGATTTCCGCCTGCGCACGGGTGTTGACGAACACAAGCGTCGTTTTCGCCTCGCGGATCGCCTCGTAGACTTGGGCCAACGAGTCGATGGCCATGTGCCCGGACCATGGCATCCGCCCGCTCCATTCCAGGATACGGATCTCCGGCTTAGCACCCACGTCGCCGCCAATCACCCGAACATCGCCGCCGCTGTGGCCGGTGGGCGACAGCCACGCTCGCAGCGCGTCCGGCCAGGCAACGGTGGCGGACAGGCCGACCCGCCGGGCCGCCGGCGCCAGCGTCGACAGTCGCGCCAGATTGAGCGCCAGAAGGTCGCCCCGCTTGGTCCCGGCCAGCGCGTGCACCTCGTCGACGACCACTGTGGTCAAGTTCCTGAACACCGCCGGCGCATCGGCATACGACAGGAGCAGGGCGAGCGACTCAGGCGTCGTCATCAGCAGGTGCGGCGGCCGTCGGCGCTGCCGCTGGCGTTTGGCGGCGGGCGTGTCACCGGTGCGCGTCTCGGCCTGGATGGCCAAGCCCATCTCGGCGATGGGTCCCTCGACGTTGCGGTGGACATCGACGGTGAGCGCCTTCAGCGGCGACACATAGAGGGTGTGCAGGCGTTCCGCCGGCTGTTCGGCCAACTGCACCAGCGACGGCAGGAACCCGGCCAGCGTCTTGCCGCCGCCGGTGGGCGCGATCAGCAGCGCGTGCTCCCCCGCCGCCGCGGCCTCGATCATCGCCCGCTGGTGGTCGTAAAGCGTCCAGCCGCGGTTGGCAAACCAGGCGGCGAACGGTTCCGGCAGCAAGGATGAGTGAGGCATAGCCGTTAACATAGAATACGACCACCACCTGTCACCAACGCCGCAGCGCTCTACATTGCCTAATCACGTGTTGCACAGGCTTTACGCGGGGTCAAACCGACCGTGACGACGACCGGCATGGAGATGGACAAACGCGCGCCGACCGCCGCCCGGTTGCCGCCCTGGCTCACGGTGACCGAGGCCGGCCTTTACTGCATCCCCGGCGGCTTTCACGTCGATCCGTCGCGGCCCGTGGACCGCGCCATCGTCACCCACGGCCACGCCGATCACGCTCGGCCCGGTCACCAGGCCCTGCTGGCGACGCCGGAGACGGCCGCCATCGTCCGCCTGCGCCATCGCGACCATGAACGCACGCGCATCGAGGCGCTGCCCCTGGGTCAGGTTTTGGACATCAACGGCGTGGCGCTGCGCTTCGCCGCCGCCGGCCATATCCTCGGCAGCGCGCAGGTGGTGATGGAGCACGGCGGCACGCGCGTCGTCGTCTCCGGCGACTTCAAGCGCCGGGCCGATCCGACCTGCGCGCCGTTCGAAGTGGTGCCGTGCGACGTGTTCGTCACCGAGGCGACGTTCGGCCTGCCGGTGTTCCGCCACCCGGACGCCGATGCCGAGGTGGGCCGGCTTCTCGCATCGCTCGCGCTGTTTCCGGACCGCTGCCACGTGGTTGGCGTCTACGCATTAGGCAAGTGCCAGCGGCTCATCGCACTCTTGCGCGCCGCCGGGTACGATGCCCCGATCCACCTGCACGGCGCGCTGATCGCCCTTACGGCCCTCTACGAGCAGCTCGGCATTCCGTTGGGGCCGGTGCAGCCGGTGACGGCGGCGAGCAAGCCGGACCTCAAGGGTGCCGTCGTTCTGGCACCGCCGGCGGCGATCGCCGACCGCTGGGCCCGTGGCCTGCCCGATCCCGTCGTCGGCTTGGCCTCGGGATGGATGCTGATCCGCCAGCGGGCGCGCCAGCGCGGCGTCGAGCTGCCGCTGGTCATTTCCGACCATGCCGATTGGGACGAGTTGACCGCCACCATCGCCGACGTGGCGGCGGCAACGCTGCTGGTCACGCACGGACAGGAGGACGCGCTGGTTCACTACGCGCGCCGGCGGGGCATCGACGCGGCCGCCTTGTCGCTGGCCGGCCGTGACGACGAGGGCGAGGCGGCGTGAAGGCGTTCGCGCGGCTTCTCGACGCGTTGAGCGTGGCGCCCCGTCGCACCAGCAAGCTGCGCCTGCTGGAGGACTACGTCCGGCACACGCCCGATCCGGACCGCGGATACGGCGTGGCGGCGCTGACCGACGGGCTTCGCTTTCGTCACGCCAAACCGGCGCTGATCCGCCAGCTCGTGGCGTCGCGGGTCGATCCGGTGCTGTTCGCGCTCTCCTACGATTACGTCGGCGACCTGGCGGAAACCGCCGCGCTGATCTGGCCATCCGCGATCGATACGGGTGCGACGCCGGCCGCACCGTCCCTGAGCCACGTGGTCGACGCCCTCAACCAAGCGTCCCGCGACGACGTGCCGGTGCTGCTGGCCGGCTGGCTGGACGAGCTGGACGCGGCCGGCCGCTTCGCGTTGCTGAAGCTGGTCACCGGCGGCCTGCGGGTCGGTGTGTCGGCCCGGCTCGCCAAGACGGCGCTGGCCGCCTACGGGCAGGTGCCGCTCGCCTTGATCGAGGAGATCTGGCACAGGCTTGCCCCGCCTTATGAGCCGCTGTTCGCCTGGCTGGAAGGGCGCGCCCCGCAACCGGCCGATGCCGGCGACGTGCCGCGCTTCCGGCCGCTGATGCTGGCGACGCCGCTGGAGATCGGCGAACTCGACCGGATGGACCCGGGCGTCTATCGCGCCGAATGGAAGTGGGACGGCATCCGGGTGCAGATCGCCGCCGACGGCAGCTCTGCCAGGCTTTATTCTCGCACCGGCGACGACATCTCAGGGGCGTTTCCCGACCTCGCGTTTCCGTTCCAGGCCGTGCTGGACGGCGAGTTGCTGGTGGTTCGCGACGGCGTCGTCGGTCCGTTCAACGAGCTGCAGCAGCGACTCGGGCGCAAGGCGCCGGGGCGCGCGCTGCTCGCCCGTCATCCGGCCCACGTTCGCGTGTATGACCTGCTCATCGACGGCGCCGACGACCTGCGCGGCCTGCCGTTCGACGAACGCCGGGCGCGGCTGGAGGCATGGGTGGCGCGGACGCAGCCGGCCGGCATCGACCTGTCGCCGCTGATCCCCTTTTCCGCCTGGGACGAACTGGCGGTGCTGCGCGACGGCGCTCGAAGCGCCGGCATCGAGGGCCTGATGCTGAAGCGGCTGGACAGCACCTACGTCGCCGGCCGCCCGAAGGGGCCATGGTTCAAGTGGAAGCGCGACCCGCTTCTCGTCGACTGCGTGCTGATGTACGCGCAGCGCGGGCATGGCAAGCGGTCGTCCTTCTATTCCGACTTCACCTTCGGCTGCTGGCGCTCCGGCGACGACAACGAACTGCTGCCGGTCGGCAAGGCCTATTTCGGCTTCACCGATCAGGAGCTGGTCCAGCTCGACCGCTGGGTCCGTGCGAACACTGTCGAGCGCTTCGGGCCGGTGCGCGCCGTCCGCCCCGAGCTGGTGCTGGAGATCGCCTTCGATGCCGTGCAGCCGTCGACCCGCCACCGCTCTGGTATCGCGATGCGGTTTCCGCGCGTCCACCGCATCCGCTGGGACAAGCCGGCCGCCGAGGCCGACAAACTGAGCACGCTGGAAGCGCTGATCCCCTGACGACCGCCGCACCACCGCGAAACGGCCGCGATCGTCGCGAAAGATCGAAACCACACTGTTGCCCTAAACGCGATGCGGTATACTGCCAGCCGAAACGATGGGCCCGCGGTCGGCAGCGCCGCGCGGTACCCAAGCATCGCTGCCCAAGAAACCGAATCAGATCAATTTCCCCAGATCAGACGTGGGAGAGGAGACGATCCATATGCGAGTACTGCGTTACTTTGCGATTCTGCCGGCCATGGTGATGATGGTCGGCGTTGCGTCGGCCGCCGGCGAATACGGCACGCCGGCCGAGGCCAAGGCCATGCTGGAGCGGGCGGTCGTCGCGCTCAAGGCCGACGAAGCGAAAGCCCTCGAGATGTTCACCAAGGGTGAGGGCGGCTTCAAGGACCGGGACCTTTATCCCTATTGCGGCGGGCCGGACGGCAACTTCACCGCCCATCCGACGCTGGTCGGCAAGAGCCTGAAGGGGCTGATGGACAAGGCCGATCCGCCGAAACCGCTCGGCGAGGAAGTCTATGAAGTCGCCGAAGAGGGCGAGATCAACGAGGTCACCTACATGTGGCCGCGTCCGAACGACCCGGACAAGAAGCCGGTGACCAAGGTGGCGTACGTTACCGAGGTTGGCGAGCAGGTCTGCGCGGTCGGCTACTACAAGTAGCCCGACCTTCCCGCCGGTTTTGGCGGGCGCCCAAGTTTTTAAACCCCGCCCCTGACCGGGCGGGTTTTTTTTCGCGCCGATGTGAAGCCGAGCGATCGAACGGCGACCGCGCGAGCGCAGCAACAGATGCGCACTCATTCGCGGTTAATCCTTTCATGCTATGCAGATAGCGCAATGTTGCATTGCAATATTCAGACTCACGGCGAGAAGCGAATTCAGCTACCTTCTATGCGTGCAACGGGCGTTGCTGTGCCCCCATCGGTGGCAGTGCCAACGCGTCATTCAGGCTCTGGACGAAAGGAACATCGCCATGACATGGGATCACGGGATCGCTCAGGTTGCGCCGTACGTCGCCATTTTTACCGCCATCGTGGGCACGCTGTACGTCTTTGCCGGCTATTTTCACTGATTGGCTGATCGTCCGGCCGGCGCCGACACCGCGCCGGCCTCCTCACTCCACCGGATGAGACACAGCCGCCAGCGTACTTAAAACCACCGCCACCTTTCATTGAACGTTCATCAAATCATTGCCGTAGAACCACGGGCGTGCCATGTGCGCCTGCTATTCTGCGCCTGGACGGATCGCGCATCGAGTGGCCGGCGGTCGGATGACACAGTTGCCCGTCGCCACCGATGGCGACCACAGTCTCGTACATCCCCGATGTTTTGACCCGCCAGCGACGGCGGGTCATTTTTTGCCCCGCGCGTATTGGCATCATCGACCGAACCCCTGGGCCAGACGGGCGAGCGCCCGCACCTCGTCGCGGATGCCGCCGGGCCGCGGCGGATCGGCCAGCGTCGTCAGCCAGCGCGGATCGGGCACCCGGCCAAGGCGGTGCGTCCAGCGCACGCCTTGCAGCAGCGCCGTGGCCGCCGCCGGCAGCCGCGACGGAAGGATCCGCCCGGTGAGCACCCCCCAGATGCCGGCCCAGCAGCGGCCAACGGCATAGGGATTGTAGCCGCCGCCTCCGAGTACGACGAGGCGCCCCGTCATCCCGCGTACCAGATCGACGGTGCGCCACAGGGCGCGGTTGGAGAGCGCCAGCCGGGTCATCGGGTCGTCGGCAAGCGCATCGCAGCCGCACTGAAGCACGATGGCGTCGGGTGTCGCCGCCTCGATGGCCGGTAGGATCACCTCGTCAGTCAGAAGTGCGAACTCATCGTCACCGCCGCCGGCCGGCACCGGCAGGTTGAGGGCCGTCCCGCCCGCCCGGTCAAGGACACCGCCCGGCCCGTCGTCAACGGCGCCGCCGCGCGCCATCGGCCAGCGGCCGGCCTCGTGAACGGAAATCGTCAGCACGTCATCGTCGGCGGCGAAAGCCTCCTGCACGCCGTCGCCGAAATGGGCGTCCAGATCCAGGTAGACGATGCGGCCGATACCCCGGTCGCGAAGGGCCAGAATGGTGAGAACCGGATCGTTGAAGATGCAGTAGCCGCTGGCGCGAGCGCGCAGCCCATGATGGGTGCCGCCGGTGGGATTGAAGGCGATGCCGCCGTTGTCCGCGACCTGCTGAGCCGCCGCGATCGAGGCACCGCACGCCATAGCGGGCCGGCGAAAAACCTCGCCATAGACCGGGTTGCCGTTGACGCCCAGGTTGTAACGGTTTTTCACCTCGTCGGAGACCGCGGCGTCGCGCTCCGCCTCGATCACGGCACGGATGTAGGCGCGGTCGTGAAAGCGGGCGAGCTCGTCCGGCGTCGCCGGCATCGCCTCGCAGTACTCGCCGTCCGGGAGCCAGTCGAGCGCCCGGCACAGGTCGACGGCCAGCGACACCCTGGGGATGGCCAACGGATGGCCGCGGGCGTGACGCGACGTCCAGAAGATTTCGCTGGCGTAAAGCCGATGGCGCGGCAAGGGGATGGCGGCTGGCTCGGAGCGCTTGCACGTCAACATGGAAGGCACCGGCACCCCGTCAAGGGCGCCATCCGCACCATCCCGGCCAAACGATGGTTGCAACGAACCGGCCAATGTCGTCATCGCAAGTCCTTGATAAGGCAGAAGATACCGGGTGTCAGCGGCGCATATGTCGTCATTCGTCGTCTTTCGTCGTCAAACAATCGGCGATCACACGGCCATACTGCAAGCCGACGCCAGCGCTTCGCCCGATCCACCGTCATCGAAGTAGGAATATTATCCGCGCTCGGCGAACCCGTCAACGCTCCGGCCGCTACGCCCCGGCAAAGGCAGGTCGGTGGCAGTGATGGTCGCGTGCGTCCGGCTGGGGTTGCCGGGCGCGGCGGAAGGAGCAAGACGACCGCCGGGTAGAGGCCCGGCGGTTATGCTTCACGTCGGCAGGGTTTGTCGGCGCCGCGGTTAGACGAGCAACGCCTGCGGGTCCGTGCCGTCCAGGTCGAGGATGGTCGCCGCCGCCGACGGATCGAGAAAGTCGTCGGCGGTCAGCGCCACACCTTTGATGGTCGCCAGCGTTGTGCCGCCCTCCTTCAGGACGGTCGCGTTGCTGTTTACGTTGAGGGTCAGGTCGTCGAAGCTCACGCCGTCCAGCAGGATGCTGTCGACACCCTTCTGAAAATCGTTGACGACGTCCCGGCCCTGGCCGGAGCGCAGCACGAACACGTCCTCGCCGGCGTTGCCGGTCATCGTGTCCTGTCCGGGGCCGCCGTCGATGGTGTCATTGCCGCCAAGTCCCAAGATGTTGTCGTTGCCCGACCCAAAGACCAGGTAATCGTCGCCTTCGGTGGCGGCCGTCGTCGGGGTACCGCCGCCCCCTCCTCCTCCGCCACCGCCGCCGGTGCCGGTGCCGCTGTCGAAGTCCGCTTGGGTCAGCGTCACGCCCTTGACAGTGACGAGCGTGGCCGAGCCCTGCTTGATGTTGGTGCCGCCGGACGTCGCCTTCAGGTCGATCTGACCGAACGTCAGGCCGTCGAGCTGGATTAAGTCGCTGCCGGGATCGAAGTCGTTGATGACGTCGCGTGCCTGGTTGGCGGAGACGATAAAGATGTCGTTGCCGGTGTTACCGCTCATCGTGTCGTTGCCGGCGCCGGAGTTGATGGTGTCGTTGCCGGCAAGCGCGTTGATCATATCGTTGCCGGACCCGAAGACGAGGAAATCGTTGCCGTTGGTGGGCGTTGTCGAGCCGGTACCGCCACCACCGCCGCCACCGCCCGCGCCGTCGTCGTTGACGATGGTGCCGTTGGCGGTGCCGGTGCCGATGCTGCCAGCGGCCGGATTGGACAAGGTGACGCGGAACGTCTCGTTCGCTTCCTGCGCGGTGTCGCCCGCCACCTGGATGGTGAGGTTCTGCGTGCTCTGCGCGGCGGCGAAATTGATGGTGCCGGTGAGCGGCCCGGCGAAATCGGCGGCGTTGGCGGGATTGGCGCCGAAGCCGGTGACCGTCCAGGTGACGCTGTCGGAGGGAGTCAAGGGCCCGACCGCACGCCCGAGCGCGAAGGTGAAGCTGGTGACACCTGAGTTGCCCTCGTTCTTGTCGGCATCGACGGCGACGATGCTGATCGCGGGCGCGCCGGGCGTGCCGCCGCCGACCGACCCGACGACGATGTCCGAACTGGTCAGCGTCACGCCCTTGACCGAGGCGAGCGTGCTGGTTCCCTGCTTGATGTTGGTGCCGCCAGAGGTAGCCGTGAGGGTAACCTGATCGGCATCGAGACCGTCGAGCTGAATTTTGTCTTCGCCGCGCACGAAGTCCTGGATCACGTCCCGCGCCTGATTCGCGGAGACGATAAAGCGGTCGGCGCCGGCGTTGCCGGACATGGTGTCGTTGCCACCGCCTGAGTCGATAGTGTCATTGCCGGCCAGCGCCGAGATGTTGTCGTTGCCGGAACCGTAGACGAGGAAGTCGTCGCCGTTTGTGGGCGTTGTCGAGCCGGTGCCACCACCGCCTCCCCCACCACCGCCGCCACCACCGGTGGCGGGTCCGAGGGTATAGATGACGCCGTTCTGCTTCGACATCACGTAGACTTCACCGTCTTCGTCCTGCCCGAAGCGGAGGTCCGCCCGATCGGCGCCGACTATGTCGAGCAGCGTCGTGTTCTGGCCGCCAAGCTTGAGGTTGAGGAGTTCGAAGTTCGCCTGCTGGCCAAGGACCAGTTGATTGACGGGAACGTGGAAAATGGTGCCGTTGGGAATGTCGCCGAACAGGTAGTGGCCAACCAGCCCGGGAACGTTGTCGCCGCGATAGACGAAACCGCCGGTGACCGCGGCCCGGTAGTTGTGGAGCGGGTCGTCGTGATCGTACTGGGCGACCGGGTAGGTGTAGCCGAACTGCGCATCATTGGCGGGCAAGGCGTAGAGCTGCGTCGTGTCGTCGCGGACGGGAACGAACGTGCCCTCCCGCTCGACCCAGCCGTAGTTGGCGCCGGCAACGCCGAGGTTGACTTCTTCGATGTTCTTTTGGCCGATGTCGGTGATGAACATCTTGCCCGAGCCACCGGAATCGAAGCTCAGGTTTTGCGGATGGCGCAGGCCGTAGGCCCAGACCTCTTTCAGGGCACCGGGCTCATTGAAAAAGGGGTTGCTCGAGGGAACGGTGTAGGGCTTGCCGTTGCTTTCCAGCGGGTTGATGCGCAGCACCTTGCCGAGCGGGGCGCCCTTGTCCTGGGCCTGGTCGTAGGGATCGAAATACGGATTGTTGTTTCCGCCGTCGGCGGTGGTGATGTACAGCAGGCCGTCGTTGGAATTGGGGTTGAACATGAGCTGATCGGCGTTGTGGCCCTCGCGCCATTCGGCCAGCCGCAGCACTTCCCGCCGACTGTCGACGTCAATGCGGGTCGGGTCGCTTGCACTCACCTGCCATTCGGCGAGAACGTCGTGAAAGAGAACCTTGTTCGCCGGAATGCCTTTGTTCAACGCCGTCACTTCGGCGCCGGCCGTGCTTTCGGTGCTGATGGTATAGAACTTGCCGTAACCGGGCTTGCCCGGGGTCTCGTAGTCGGGATGGAAGGCGAAGCTTCGAACGCCCTGTTCGGATATCCCGGTGAGAAGCTTGCTGCCCCGGACCGCGCCCAAGTCGAGAAACGGCTGTGGGTCGACCGAGCCATCGGGCCTGATCAGCCAAATCGGCCCTCGAGTATCGACGACGAAGGTCCGACCGCTGCCGTCACCGGCGTGATAAAGCATATTGAAACGGGCGACGTCACCGACGGGCGCACTTTTCGGTGGCTCGGCGAATGGAATCAGTTGAACCGTCAAAGTACCGGTCGGGATCGGCTCCTTGATCGGGTTGGGGGCGAGGTTGACGGCCATTGTCCTGGTACTCCCTATTATAGCTAGGATTCTGCGTTAATCTACAAACCTATCGCCCGCAGGGCGAAAAAAATGCAACCATATCAATGAGTTGGTTGCGCGCCCGTTCGAACATTCCGTAAATTGCGTTTTGATTACAGTAAACGCCTGTCGTGATTCATGCCGTTCACGTCTGATACCACCGCTAGACCCGCGAAGCCCAACTAACCCAATTGGGTTAGTTGCTTGTTGGCAATTCTTATCGTTCGTATCATGCCCTCTATAGCAACAAGAATACGCGTATTAGATGCAACACACCATAAAATTTTTAAGCCGCTTGCCGGCCGGCAGGATTTGCCGGGTGCGGCAGACGTTGCCGGTGCCGGACGCCCTCCGCGGGACGCTCAAGCGAGCGCTCTTTCTTTTTTTATTATTCTATTTCAATGTGTTGACTAGGACATCGGAATGTGGCACGGGGCTCGCAAGGGGTGCGCCGAGTTTAACACGCGTTTGAGCGAGGCACTCGGAGATGACCAGGCCGACGGCGGCAATGAGGCGGGGGGACCAGCGCAACCGGGGGGTGTGTCTGACCTGGCTTGCTGTCGGCCTGGCATTTATTGCGGTGCTGGCTCTGCCCGTGAAAGGTGAGGCGCGGTCGCGGATCAAGGACGTCGTCACCGTCGAGGGGGTGCGCGACAACCAGCTCGTCGGCTACGGCCTGGTCGTCGGCCTCAACAACACCGGCGATACCCTGAAAGACGGCGGCTTCACCAAACAAAGCCTGCAGTCGATGCTCAACCGGCTTGGCGTCAAGCCGACCGAAAAGGGGCTGACGTCGAAGAACGTCGCGGCGGTGATGGTTACCGCGTCGCTTCCCGCCTTCGCGCGCCAAGGCACCCACATCGACGTCGTCGTCTCGGCGCTGGGTGATGCGGACTCACTGCTCGGCGGAACGCTGCTGGTGACGCCGCTGCTCGGCGCCGACGGCGATGTCTACGCGGTCGGCCAGGGACAGGTGGGCGTCGCCGGGTTCAGCGCCCAAGGCGATGCGGAAACGATTACCCGCGGCGTGCCGACCACCGGCCGCATTCCGTCCGGCGCGATCGTCGAGCGCGAGGTCGGGTTCGAGTTGGCCAACATGGAAGTGGTCAAGCTGGCGCTGCGCAATCCCGATTTCACCACGGCCCGGCGTGTCGCCCAAGCGGTCAACACCTGGCTCGGCGAGCCGTCGGCCCGGCCCAGCGATCCGTCCACCGTGCATCTGCTGGTGCCCGACCGCTATCGCGGCAACGTGGTCAATCTGATCACCGATATCGAGCAGTTGGCCATCGATCCCGACATGCCGGCCCGGATCACCATCGACGAGGCGTCGGGCATCATCGTCATGGGCGACAGCGTCCGCGTCAGCACCGTCGCCATCGCCCAGGGAAATTTAACCATCCGGATTACCGAAACGCCCCAGGTCTCACAGCCGACGCCGTTCAGCCGCGGCGGAACGACGTCGGTGGTCCCGCGCACGAACATCAGCGTCGATGAAGAGGACGAGCGCCGGCTCGCCGTGGTCGACACAGGCGTGTCGCTGCAGGACCTGGTGGACGGATTGAACGCGCTCGGCGTCGGGCCGCGGGATCTGATCGCCATTCTTCAGGCGATCAAGTCGGCGGGCGCGCTGCAAGCCGAAATCGAGGTGATGTAATGATCGATACAAGCTTAGCCGACGAAGTACGCGCCGCCGCCACGGCGGCCGGGCCGCGCCTGCCGTCGCTCGGCCGGGAGGCCGACGGGGCCGCCATCCGCCGCGCGGCGCAGGAGTTCGAATCGGTGTTCATCGGCGAGATGCTGAAGCCGATGTTCGAGAACCTGGAAACCGAGGAGCCGTTCGGCGGCGGCCATGCCGAGCAGGTCTGGCGTGGGCTTCAGGTCGATGAGTTCGGCAAGGCGATCACGCGCGCCGGCGGCATCGGTCTCGCCGACCAGGTGGCACGCGAGATGCTGGCCCTGCAGGAGAGCCAGGGATGACGAAAAACACGTCCGGCACCATGCCCAACGCCACCACCGACGGCGCCGCCCTGACCCAGGCCACCCGGGCGCTGCTCCAGGCGAGCGAGACGCTGGCGCGCGTGCTTGACGCGGAAAACCGGGCGCTGAAGGCGAACGATGACGAGGCGCGGACGCTGCTGCTCGACGCCAAGACCGAGGCCAGCCACGTCTATGAACAGATGGTACGGGCGTTCGCCGATGCCCGGGCGGTGGTGCCGTCTCTCGATGGCGCGATGACGGCACGGCTGAAACGCGCCGGCGACCGCCTCGCCGCCGCCAGCGACGAGAACGAACGCCGGCTCCGCGTCGCCGTACTCGCGCAGCGCCGGTTGCTGGAAACGATCGCGCAGGCGGTGCGGAAGCTCAATTCGGGTCCGGGCACCTACGGCCGCAACGGCGGTCCGGCCCGGCCGCGACGCTCATGCGCCCAGGCCCCGTCGCTCAGCCTCGACCGGGCCTTGTGACGGACCGGCGGAAGAGGAGAAACCGACATGCCGGGTGATCTATTCGTTGCCCTTCGCAGCGCGCAGAGCGGACTCATCGCCCATCAGGGGGCACTCGACTCGGTGGCGCAGAACGTCGCCAACGTCAACACGCCCGGCTACACACGCAAAGCCGCCAGCCTGGAATCGCGTACGCTGGCCGGCGCCGGCGCCGGCGTGGACATGGCCGGCCTGGCTCGAACGGTGGACGAGGGGCTGCTCCGCGCGCTGCGCACTGAGCAGGGATCGCTGGGCAAGATGGTGGCGCAGGAGCCCTATCACGCCCGCATCCAGGACACCTTCGGCAGCCCGGAAGCGAACACCTCCATCGCCCATCGCCTGGGCTCGTTCCAGGAGGCGCTGGAATCGCTCGCCCTCGATCCACACAGCCCGATCAACCAGATGGAGGTCGCGGCGCGGTCGGAGGATGTCGCGGGCGCGTTCCGGCAGTCGAGCACCTCGATCCAGGAGATGCGCCGCGAAGCGGACGGCCGCATCGCCGACACGGTCGACCAGATCAACGGGCTGACCCGGGAGATTGCCGATCTAAACGCCAAGATCGTCCGCAACCAGCATTCGGGCCACAACGTCGGCGACCTTCAGGACGCCCGCGATACGGCGCTGGATCAACTCAGCAGCCTGATCGACATCCGCAGCTATGCGCGCGACGACGGCGAGATGATCGTCTTCACGACCAGCGGGCTGACCCTGGTCGACGAGACGGCCACCATGCTCAGCCATACGCCGGTGTCGTCGATGGCAGCGGACACGCTTTACGCCGACGGTGATGTCGCCGGGATTTATGCCGGCGAGCCGATCCCCGGCAACGACATCACGACCAAGATCCAGTCGGGCGCGCTCGCCGGCCTGATCGAGCTGCGCGACCGCACGCTGCCGGATTTGCAGGCCGGGCTCGACCGCCTCGCGTCGTCCATGCGCGATACGGTCAACCAGGCGCACAACCGGTCGGTCGCCCATCCGGGCCTGACCGAAGCGACGGGCAGCCGGCGCTTCGCCGACCCCGGCCTGACGGAAATCACCTTTGCCGGCACCGCCGACACGCGCCTCGTGCTGTTCGACGACGCTGGTCAGGCGCTGGACACGACGACGGTGCGGGCCGAGATCGGCGGCGCCACCGCGACCGTCGACGACGTGGCGACCGCACTCGACGGCTGGCTGAGTGCCGGCGGCTACGGGTCGGCGGCGATGACCGCCGACGGCCGGCTGTCGATCATGCTCAACGACGGCTATCGCTTTGCGCTGCGCGACGAGGCGGCAGTCGACACGGTCGGCAGTGCCGCCGCCGACGCCGCGATCGGAGTCGATGTGGACGGCAACGCCACCATCGATCAGACGGTGGCCGGCTTCTCGTCCTTTTTTGGGCTGAACGACCTGTTCGTCGATCAGACGGACGGCGGCACGGTCGGCGCAGCGGGCTCGATCGCGCTGCGCCCCGATATCGCAGAGGCGCCCGATCGCATCGCCCGCGGCACGGTACAGTGGACCGCCGGTGCCGGCCTCGCCGGTGCCTATCAGCTGGGCGTGGGCGACGCCACCGGCATTCGCGGCCTCGCCGATGCGTTCGCGGCCGGAACGACGTTCGCCGCCGCCGGACGCCTGCCCGCCGTCAAAACCACCTTCACCGACTACGGCGCGACGGTCGTCGCCCGCAGCGCGTCCGACGCCGAGGCCGCCAGCGGCCGCCAGCAGACGCAATCGTTGCTGGTGGAGAGCCTGCGTCACAAGGCGGACTCGATCAGCGGCGTCAACCTGGACGAGGAGCTGGCCGACCTGATCCGCTTCGAGCAGGGTTATGCGGCAGCGGCGCAGGTCATCGGCACCATTCGCAGCATGTTCCAGGCCCTCGAAAACGTTCTCGGCTGATCGGAAGAGCCATCATGACCCGCATCGCCAGCGCCGCCGCCAACGAGCACCTCGTCAACGTCGCCATGCGCACGCAGCAACGGATGTTCGACGCCCAGCGCCAGATCGCGTCCGAACAGCGCTCGGCCGACTACGCCGGCATCGCCCAGCAGACGCCCAGGCTGATCGGCCTGGAAAACGCCCGCGGGCTGCTGAGCCGCTTCGACGAGACGACCGCCGTGATCGAGGGCCGCCTCGATCTGGTCGACAACAGCCTCACGTCCATCGACGGGACGCTGCGCGATTTCCGCCAGGTCGTGCTCGATACCGACTCGAGCGAGCCGCTGACCGCGACGCGGGTGCGCGACGTCCAGACCTGGGCCTTCCATGCCCTCAACGATATGGCGGCTTACTTGAACACGCGCGCCGACGGGCGGTATCTGTTCGCCGGCTCGGCGGTGGACACCGCTCCGGTGGACTTTCCGTATGAGAGCCTTGAGGAGTTTCAGGCCGCCTTCGACGGCCGCACGACGACGGCCGCGCCGACCCGCGACGCCAATCTGCAGGGCGTTCGCCTGGAAAATCCGGGCAATTGGCTTGAGTTCGAGGAGAGCACCACCGGTGCCAGCCGTATCCTGGCGACGACGGCGATGTTTACCGGCCTGGAGCCGGGGTCGACGATTACCGTTGGCGGCACCGGCTTGAACGACGGTCGGTACACCGTCACCCGCGTCGTCGACGCCCAGACCATCGAGGTCGCGACGATGAAGGTGATCGACGAGTCTCCCCTACCCGCCGACCCGCCGGTCGCGGCGAGCCTGTCCACGCCGGGCGGGCTGACGCTCAATCCCGCCGCCACCGGCGGCCTGCGCTTCGACGGCGGCGCCGGCACGCTGTCGGCCGACGTCGCCGGATCGCTCGCCGGCATCGCCCCCGGCACGGTTGTCCGCGTCAGCGGCAGCGGCACAAACGACGGCACCTTCGAGGTTATGGCGAACGACGGCACGAGCCTGACGGTCCGCACGGCCACGCTGACCGATACTGGCGGCGCGCCCGTCGCCGGCTCGATCCGCACGGACGGGTATTACAAGGGCGACCACGTCGCAGAGACGCACCGGCTCGATACCGACCGGGCACTCACCTTCAACGTGACGGCCGACCATCCGGCGTTCGAGAAGGCGATGCGGGCAATGACCCTGCTGGCCCAGGGCGCCGATGGGACCGCTGGCGGGTTGGCCGCCAATCCGGAGCGGCTGAAGGACGCACTGGCACTGCTGAACAGCGCCATCGACGGACGGTCGGCGCAATCGACGATGGCACCCGGGGAGGATCCCGGCCATCTGGAGCAGGTGCGCGGCCAGGTGGCTTTCGAACAAATGATCGTCCGGGAAACAGCCGAACGGCGACGTGACCTCAGCGCGGCGTTTGAAGGACGCGCCAGCGCCATCGAGCGGATCGATCCGGCCGAGGCGATTACGCGCTTCATGGCGGAAAGCCAAGCGCTCGAAGCCTCGTTTCAGGCGATCGCGCGGATCAGGGGCCTTAGCCTGACGCAATATCTGTAAAACCATTGCGCACGGCAGCCGAGGCCGCGCCGAGGCGCGACGCCCGGCACAGCATCCCTCATTGACGGTCGGTAACTCATATGGGTAACGTGTAAGTATATACGGGCCGACCTCGCTGGATGCACCAGCATTTAATCGCGGATGAGAGCGAGTTGCTTTGCTTTGACGTCGACCGAGTGGAATAAAAATAAATGCTAGAAACAGCTTGTTATCATACGCGGGGCGGGGGCGCCAATGGTAGGGCGATCATCGGTCGAGGGTCGATACGCGTACGCTGACATCGGCCGTGCCGACGCGGTGTTCGGTACGGTGGTCAAGCGAGTTTTTTTGCTGTTTCTGCAAGCAAGCGCCATCTGGCTGCCTTCCCAGCCGTGCTTTGCGTCGGCGTTCGGCCTGCGGGAACAGAGCGTTTCGGCGCTGGGCAACGCGTTTGCCGGCGGCGCCGCCGCGGCCGACGACCCGACATATATGTTTTACAACCCTGCAGCCTTGGCCCTTCAGAGCGGCTCCCAGATCGTCGCGCTGGGAACGTTTCTCAAGCCGTCGACGTCGTTCGACCTGAAAAGCGGCTCCAGCGCCGGCGGCGTGTCGACCGGCGGCGGCGACGGCGGCAGCGATGCCAGCGACGATCAGTTCGTGCCGGCAGTGTTCGCCGTCGTCGACCTGAGCCGCGCCGTCGACGTCGTCGATAACCTGAAGGTCGGCCTTGCGGTCACGTCACCGTTCGGACTGGAGACCGATTACAACGCCGGCTGGGCGGGCCGCTACTATGCGCTGCAATCGAAACTGCGGACCGTCAACGTGAGCCCAACGGTCGCGTTCGAGCCCACCGACGGACTGTCGGTGGGCGGCGGCGTGCAGGCCCAGTATGCCGACGCCGAATTGAGCAACGCCGTCGATTTCGGCTCCATCGCCGCCACCATCCCCCCCCTGGCGCCGCTCGCCCAACCGACCGAGCAGGACGGCCGGGCGCGCTTCGACGGTGATGACTGGGCGTTCGGCTGGACGGCGGGGGCGATCTATCAGCCGTGGCAGGGGACGCGCCTTGGCGTGTCCTATCGCTCGGCGCTTAAGCACAACCTGAAGGGCGACGCGCGCTTTCGCCTCGACGACGACGGCATCGGCAACGCCGTTTCCAACGCGACGGGCGCGTTCCAGAACACCGGCGCCCGGGCACGGCTCGAGACACCGGAAGTTGTCTCCTTCGGCGTGTCGCAGGAGCTGAACACGCAGTGGTCGGTCATGGCCGACGCCGCCTGGACCCGCTGGAGCCGCGTCGACGAGCTTCGGGTTCGTTTCGACAACCCATCGCAGCCGGACGACGTCACCGACACGGACTGGAACGACACATGGTTTTTCGCCCTCGGCGCCACCTATCGACCCAGCGACCCGTGGACCCTCCGCGCCGGCGTCGCCTATGATCAGAGCCCGGTGCCAAACCGCACCCGGACGCCGCGTGTACCCGACAACGACCGCTATTGGTTCACGCTCGGCCTGTCCTATCGGCCCGCCGACAGCGTCGACGTGACGGCGGGATACGCGCACGTGATCGGCCCCGACGCCTCGGTTAATCTTAACGCCGATATGAACGGCAGCGCCGCCAAGGGCAACCTTTCGGGTAACGTCGACGCGACGGTGGACATTGTGGGCATGCAGATCAGATGGATTTTTTGATCCAGAAGTATTTTGGATAAAACAGGGAATAATTATGATTATATATAAAATAAAACAAAGATCTTTTGGTTCATAGAAGAAAAGAATTTTCAGCTGGAGACATCATAACTTGATAGAATCAGTAGAAAATAAAATAGAACCGGATAAAATACCGGATGAAGACGTTCGTAACGAGCTCATAAAGCTCGTATTCAAGTTTATGCCGCTAGCACTGCTGGCAAATGCTGTCAATGCTGTGCTGATTGGGGTTATTTTTTACAACCCTCGTCTATCATCTCTTGTGATTTTCTGGTGGTCGTTGTTTGCTGTTCTTTTGCTCGTTCGCGGATATTATTGGCTCTTCTACCGTCACCGAGATGCAACGCTCCGACCCTGGGTGAGGCCGATCGTCATTGGCTCGGCTCTCAGCGGTGCGCTGTGGGGCTTCGCCGGATTTGTCTTCTACACGGGCGCGACGGATACGCAACGCATGGTGCTGGGATTGGTCCTTGGCGGCATGGGCGCCGGCGCCGTGACCGCCCTTACGCCGTGCCTGGCGGCATTTTATGCCTTTCTGCTGCTGTCCGGCGTACCGTTCTGCCTTCGTCTGATACTGCAAGGCGATACCGAGCATCTGACGATGGCGACGGCCTGTGTCCTCTACGTCGTCGCGCTGTCCATCCTGGGCCGACAGGCCAATCGCTGGTTGAAGGAATCGGTGACGGGGCGTTTCGTGAATACGGAACTCGTACGATCGCTGGAGCGCCGGGTCGACGAACGAACGATCCAATTGAAGGAACTCAACCAGCGCCTGAAGAACGACATTCACGAGCGCCAACGCGTCGAGGCGGCGCTGGCGATTTACGCCGCCCGGCAGGCCGCCATCGCCGATTTCGGCCAGCGCGCGCTGTCCGGTATCGATTTGGAAACGCTGTTCAATGAAGCGGTAAAGCTGGTGCAGCAGCGGCTGGGCGTGACCGGCGCGGCGCTGATTGAGAACGGTGATAACAGGGACACGCCGCTGCTGCGGGCGGCCGTCGGCGCCACCTCCCTCGCACGGCATCCGGTGGGCTTAGCGCTTGGCGACCACCCGCAGCGGCCCCTCGCTCGGACAGCCGAGCATCCCACGCAGGAGCCTGGGGGCGCGATGATGGCGTTTCGCGACCCGGCATCCAGCGCCGAAGCGGTCATCGCCCAGCACGACCGCGCGTTCGGCGTTCTCGTTGCCCACGACAGCCAGGCGCGAACCTATTCCTCCAACGACGTCACCTTTCTGCAGGCGATCGCCAACATGCTGGCCGCCGCCATCGATCGCAAACGCGCCGAGCAGGATGTCCAGCGCCTCGCGCTGCAGGACCCGTTGACGCGGCTGCCCAATCGCGCGCTCTTTCGCAATCAGCTGAACCAGGAACTGACACGCATGGCGCGCACGGAATGCCTGCTCGCCGTGCTGTTGCTCGACCTCGATAACTTCAAGGCCGTCAACGATACGCACGGCCATACGATCGGCGACCGGTTGCTGGTCGCGGTGGCCAAGCGGCTCAAGGGGTGCCTGCGGCAGGTGGATGTCGCCGCCCGCCTCGGCGGGGACGAATTCGCGATTGTGCTGTCCGAATTGCGCTCGGTCGCGGCGGCCGATGTCGTCGCCGGAAAGGTGGTGTCCTGCCTGGCATTACCGTTCCAGATCGAGGGTCAGGACGTCCAGATCAGCGGCAGTGTCGGCGTCACGGTCAGCCCGGACGATGGTGCCGACTCGGACGCGTTGATGCGCAACGCCGACTTGGCACTTTATCGAGCCAAGACCGAAGGCCGCAGCACCTATCGCTTTTACACCCGCGACATGGCCGCGAAAGTAGCGGCGCGGAAGAACCTCGAGCACGATCTGCGCCGCGCGCTCGACCGTGACGAACTGTTTATCGACTACCAGCCACAATACGATCTGGCCACAAACAGCCTGGTTGGTGCCGAAGCCCTGGTGCGGTGGCAGCACCCGACGCGCGGCCTGCTGATGCCGAACGACTTCATTCCGATGGCGGAAACGATGGGCCTGATCGACCAGCTTGGTCAGTGGGTTCTGCTCCGCGTGGCGGCGCAGCGGTGCGAATGGGAACGGCGCCGGCTGCCGCCGCTGTTCCTATCGGTCAACGTCTCGCTGAGCCAGTGCCGCCGCGGCGACCTGGTGGCCACCGTGAACGAGATCGTGCGATCGGCGTCGGACGATCTCGATTGGCTGGAGCTGGAACTGACTGAGCATGTCTTCTGCCCGCCGGGAAGCAGCGAGGCCATGACCACGCTGAGGCAGCTCTGCGACATGGGAATCACCATTTCCATCGACGATTTCGGCAAGGGATATTCCAGCCTGGCGCGCCTGAAGGACTCGCCGGTTGACAAGATCAAGATCGACAAGCAATTCGTGATGGATATCGGGAAAAGCCGCGATGCCGAGATGATCGTCAAGGCCATCATCAGTCTGGCGAAAAGCCTCGGGATCGCCGTAACGGCGGAAGGCATCGAAAACCACTATCAGCGCGATTTCCTCGTCGGCGCCGAATGCGGACTGGCGCAGGGATTTTTCTACAGCCGGCCCCTGCCGCCGGACGCGTTCGCCACGCTGGCCCGAAAGCCCCGCAAGCCGGTCATCCGCCAGGCGCAGCCCGTCCCAAAAAAATGGACGGCGTCGGCCAGCGAGGCACCCGCACCCTGATCAAGACGCGCGCGGCCCGACTTTGACGGACAGCGCCGCGACCGACTTTTTTCGCTGCGTATCCGCCCTCCCCTTCCTTCGGCGCACCGGGCTCATCATCTGCATGGGTGTGCCGGGTGGGGTGAGAGTAACGGCGTCTCCGGGTGCACGCGCGCGGGCACGCGACCGTGCCAGCGACCATGCGGGCAATTCGTGCGTTAAGAATTAGAGAGAACAAACGATAGGGAGTGAGGTCCAATGGGTACTGAAACGACGACGGCCGGCGAGACGGGCGACCGCGGTATCACCATCCGGGGGCCGATGGCGCCGGACTTCGAGACGATCTTGACGCCCGACGCGCTGGATCTGATCGCGCTGTTGCACCGACGCTTCAACGGCGAGCGCAAGCGCCTGCTGGCGGCGCGCGACGTCCGGCAGGCGGCAATCGACCGCGGCCAGCTGCCAGCCTTTCTACCGGAGACGGAATCGATCCGCCGCGGCAACTGGAAGGTGGCCCCACCGCCCGCCGACCTTCAGGACCGCCGGGTCGAGATTACCGGGCCGGCCGATCGCAAGATGATCATCAACGCGCTCAACTCCGGCGCCAACGTGTTCATGGCCGACCTTGAGGACTCGTTCACGCCCACCTGGTTCAATGCGATCGACGGGCAGATCAACCTGCGCGACGCGGTCAACGGCACGATAAGCCTGGACGATCCCGACAGCGGCAAGAGCTACGCGCTCGCCGAAAAGACGGCGACGCTTGTGGTGCGGCCGCGCGGCTGGCACCTGGAGGAGGCGCATCTTCTCATCGATGGCGAGCCGGCGTCGGGCGGCATCGTCGACTTTGCCCTTTACCTGTTCCACAACGCCAACGCGTTGCTGGACAAGGGTTCGGGCCCTTATTTCTATCTGCCGAAGATGGAGAGCCATCTGGAGGCGAAGCTTTGGGCCGACGTGTTCGAGGCCGCCGAGGAGGCGCTCGATCTCACGCACGGCACCATCCGGGCGACGGTGCTGATCGAGACCATTCTCGCTGCCTTCGAGATGGAGGAGATCCTCTATCAGCTGCGCGATTATTCGACCGGCCTGAACTGCGGCCGCTGGGACTATATCTTTAGTTTTATTAAGAAGTTTCGCAACCGGCCGGACTTCGTCCTGCCCGATCGCAGCCAGGTGACGATGACGACGCCGTTCATGCGCGCGTACAGCTTGCTTTTGATCAAGACTTGTCACCGACGCGGCGCCCACGCCATGGGCGGCATGGCCGCCTATATCCCGGTGCGGGCGGACGCGGCCGCCAACGAAAAGGCGATGGCGGCGGTCGTCGCCGACAAGGCACGCGAAGCCACCGACGGCCACGACGGCACCTGGGTCGCCCACCCGGGGCTTATTGCCGCCGCCAAGGCGGAGTTCGATGCCCGGATGCCGGAGAAGAACCAGCTCGACCGGTACCGCGACGACGTCAAGATCAGCGCCGCCGATCTGCTCGCCGTCCCGGAGGGGACGATCACCGAGGAGGGCCTGCGCACCAACATCCGCGTCGGCATCCAGTACATCGAAGCGTGGCTGGGCGGCCTCGGCTGCGTGCCGCTGTACAACCTGATGGAGGACGCGGCGACGTCGGAGATCAGCCGCGCCCAGATCTGGCAGTGGCTGAAGCACAAGGCGGTGCTCGCCGACGGCCGCACCATCGACGAGCGGCTCGTCCGCGACATCGTCGAGGAAGAGATGGCGGCGCTCGAAAAGGCGCTCGGCAAAAAGCGCTTCGACGGGGGCCACTTCAAGGAGGCGACGGAACTGTTCCTGAGCGTCTCCACACCGCCCGAGTTCGTCGACTTCCTCACCCTGCCCGCCTATCAGCGGGTGACGACGATCGAGGCTTAAGCATGGTCGAGGCATGATCCCACCGCAACTCTAGGATGTTATTTTTGCATACCGCGACGGAGGAATGGCTATGCCATCGTGACAGCCCTTGGTTGATGTGGAGGGCGTAACCATGCGGCTGACTGAAGATGAAAAGAACTCCATCGACGGCGCGCTCGAGAAGCTGAAGGGCTCGCTGAAAGAGGAATTGGAGGCGGGACAGAACCGGCCGGAGGGCGTTTCGATCGACGATCCGTTCGTCAGCAAGATTGCCGACAGGTACCTGTCGGCCAGTGGCGTCGTCAGACTTATCGCCGACGCTCGGTTTCTCGGTGAGCGCAGGGAGGGGTGCGTCTGCGGGTGCAGCTGCGCCGAGGAGAGCAAGGGCCTGATCTGGTACTGACCTGAAGGCAGTGCCTCCTGACGGCCGGCCGCGGCGGCGGCGCCTGCCCGACGGCGGACCCTTTCAGCAACGGAGATTTTCATGAGCGAGCGTCGGTTCCGCGTCGCCGATGATCCCGTTCGTCAGATCATTTTCGTGCTGACGGACGAGTGCAATCTCGACTGCGTTTATTGTTATGAAAAGCACAAGAATACAAACGGCCGGAAGTTGCCGGCGAGCGTGATCCGTGCCAAAATCGAACGCGAGATGCTCGCGAAAAACGACGTAAAGACGCTTTGGTTCATCTTTTTTGGCGGCGAGCCGCTGCTGTGCTTCGATACCATTCGCGACACCCTTACTTGGTTTGAGGCCACCGAGTGGCCGCGCGTGGATAAGCAGGTCCACTTTATGGTGGAGACCAATGGCACGCTTCTCAACGATGAGATGAAGGCGTGGTTCACCGAACGGCGCGACCACGTGACGCTGAGCATTAGCCTCGACGGCACCAAGGAGGCGCACGACCGCAATCGCAGCAACTCCTTCGACGCGGTCGCCCGCCACTTCGGCTTTTTCCGCCAGAACTGGCCCAACCAGCCGGTGAAGATGACGATCGGGCCGGACACCCTCGACCAAACCTACGAGGGCGTTCGCTACCTGCACAGTGAGGGCTTCCAGGCCACCTTTGACGTGGTGTTCGAAGACGTGTGGGGCGATCGGCGCTCGGAGCGCCGCGCGGTCGGCGTATGGGCGGACCAACTGGATAAACTGGTGCACTACTATGCGGCCAACCCGGACCTACCGCGGCCGCGGGTGTTGAGCCGCAAGCTGGAGCGGCTGTTCGATCCGCCGAGCGCCGAATCGTACACCTTTTGCAGCGCCGGCCAATACGTGACGTCTTTCCTGCCGGACCAGCGCGAGTATCCGTGTTTTCGCTTCGCACCGCTTGTCGTCGATCAGCCGCTTGAGAACGTTTTGACGGACGCCGGTGCCGATAGCCAGCAATGTCAGCTCTGCCCTTTCGAGCGGATCTGCACGACGTGCGAGGGCCATAACTACGAAGTAACCGGGTCGCCTTTCGTGCGAACGCGGTTTCACTGCAAGTTCTTCAAGGTCTCGCTGCTGGCGAGCGCCAAGATGATGCTGATCGATCGTGGACGGGACCTTCTGGACGGCGGCTCGGACGATGCCGAGACGACAGAGAATCAAATGCGGCGTTTGCGCACGCTTCTGGCCATCCGCGTCGTCAACGACGTTTGCGGCCCGCTGGTCGACTGGGCCACGTCGACCACCGCCGAGCAGCGCCAGATCCAGTGACGGCGCAAAGCATCATCGACCGCCGGACGTGGACACCGCGCCGGGCGCGGTCCAGGCCTTGGCGCGTCGCACGAACTGGGTGACCCGGTCGGCATCCTTGCGGCCGTCGGCGCCTTTCACTCCCGAGTTGACGTCGACGCCGAAGGGACGGGCGGCCTCGATGGCATCGGTAACGTTGTCCTGCGTCAGCCCGCCGGCGAGGATCACCGGCGCGTCGACGGCGTCGACGATGCGACGGCTGAGCGCCCAGTCGTGCGTCACCCCGGTGCCGCCGATGCGGTCACCCGACCGGCTGTCGAGAAGGATCGCGTCGGCCAGCGGCGCATAGGCGAACGCGTGGGCGATGGCCTGGGTGCCTTCGACGTGAATCGCCTTTATCAGCATCACCCGCGGCAGGGCGTTGCGAACGACGGCCATATCGTTGGACGTGATCGCGTCGTGAAGCTGAATGGCGCGGGCCGGCACCGCCTCGTGCAGACGGATGACGGCGCCCGGGTCGACGACATGGGTGACGAGAACGCTGGTGACGAACGCCGGAACGTAATCGAGCAGAACCCGGGCATCGCCGGGCGATAGCGCGTCGGCGGTCGGGTGGCGGACACCGACGATAAAGCCGACCGCGTCTGCGCCGGCCGCAACCGCGAGAGACACGTCGCCAGCGGTCCGGTTGCCGCAGATCTTGACCCGTATCATGCCGGTTTTTCTCCAATCGCGTGACCGTAAAAGCCGCCGTAGGCCGGCAGCTTTAGCACCTTTTGGACGGAATCAAGGCTGCCGTCGAGGCCGTGGCCGGCGAGCGGCGTCACCGTCGCCGCCATCGGCATGGGCACCTCGACGGGTTCGGCGCTCATGTTGAAGACGCATCGCAGCGTGACGTCAGCGGATTGCCGCTCAAAGGCTAGGACCCCCTCGGGCGCGTCGAGAAAACGGATGGCGCCGTGCCGGAACACTGGATGGCCGCGCCGCCAGGCGAGGAAACGGCGCGTGAAGTTCAGCGTCGAGGCGGCGTCGGCGTCCTGAGCATCGACGGCGAGCGCGCGGTGAACGGGTTCCACCGGCAACCACGGCTCGACGTCGGAATGCGCGGGGGAAAAACCGGCGTGCGGCGCGTCGGCCACCCACGGCATCGGCGTCCGCGCGCCATCCCGCCCCTTGTGCCGCGGCCAGAACGCGCGCCCCTCCGGATCCTGTAAACGCTCAAACGGCACATCCGCCTGAGGCAGGCCCAACTCCTCGCCCTGATAGAGGAAGATGGTGCCGCGCAGCGAGGCGAGAACGGCGATGAGCAGACGCGCCATCGCCGGCCGGTCGCGGGCGCCGGTGCGCGTGGCCACGCGCACCACGTCATGGTTGGAGAACGCCCAGCTCGGCCAGGCGCCGGGGGCGACCGCGCCCATACGCTCGACGCTGTCGCGGATCAGTTTGGGCGTCGGCACGTTGGCAAGAAAGACGAAGCTGTAGGCCGTATGGTAGCGGTTGGGACCATCCGTGTACGCGCCCATGGTGGCGATCTGGTCCTCGGCAGCGATTTCGGCGACCGCCATAGTGCCGGGATAGCGGTCGAGCAGCCGGCGAAAGCGGGCGACGAACTCCAGCGTCTCGGGCCGGGTACGGTTGTAGATCGGCCGCTGCAGCCACAACGGCTTGTCGGGCGCCGGGTGATGAACGGGCGGGTTGTCCCGCAGCAGCGGGTCGTGCGCGAAGAAGTTGGCGACGTCGATGCGGAAGCCGTCGATGCTGCGCCTGAGCCAGAACTCGGCCACGTCGAGCATCGCGTCCTGAACCGCCGGATTGTGGAAGTTCAGGTCCGGCTGCTCCTTCAGGAAATTATGGAGGTAGTACTGGCGCCGACGCGGCTCCCAATCCCAGGCCGGGCCGCCGAACACCGCGAGCCAGTTGTTTGGCGGCGAGCCGTCGGGTTTCGGATCGGCCCAGACGTACCAGTCGGCCCGGTCGTTGGACCGGCTTTCGCGGCTTTCGCGGAACCACGGATGCCGGTCGGAGCTGTGTGAATAGACCTGATCGATGATGACTTTCAGGCCCAGCCGGTGCGCTTTGTCGATCACCAGATCCAGGTCGGCAAGGGTGCCGAACAGCGGATCGACATCGCAGTAGTCGGCGACGTCGTAGCCGAAATCCTTCATCGGCGAGACGAAGAACGGCGACAGCCAGATGCCGTCGACGCCCAGCCGGGCAACATGGTCGAGGTGATCGGCAATGCCGCGAAGATCGCCGACGCCGTCGCCGCCGGCGTCGGCGAAACTGCGCGGGTAGATCTGATAGATGACCGCCCCCCGCCACCACGGCTCGGCGTCTTCTGACTCCATTACGCACCTTTTCGAAACGGCGGTGTCGGCGGAACGGGCGATAAACCGGTCCGCCGGGCGCCGTCATCCGTTCAAGCCCCCGTCCGAGTCAAGTCCCGTGATGCCGCCCCCATGACCCCGCCCACGTCACGGCGACGGACGGGTGCGCGGGAGGGGTGAGACGCGCAATCAGGCATGCACGCTATAGGAGAATTTTAGTTAAATTCCTGCAATCAACGCTTTCCGGTCATGACGGTTTTGTGCTACAGAAAATCAAGCGCAGCGTGATATCGTCCTCGGGATGCTATCGCGTTGAGCAGGTTTGGTAACGATCCAAAAAAAGCGGCCGGCTTCAGGCCGCCGCATATTCAGGGAGGGTACGTATGCGTTTCATTACCGCTAGTATTGCGTTCGCGGCGCTGCTTATGGCAACGCCCGCCGTTAACGCAGCCGATCCCATCGTCATCAAGTTCAGCCACGTGGTCGCAGAGAACACGCCAAAGGGCCAGATGGCGAACAAGTTCAAGGAACTGGCCGAGGCGAAACTGCCCGGCAAGGTCGTCGTCGAAGTGTTCCCGAACTCGCAGCTGTTCACCGACGACAAGGTTCTGGAAGCGATGCTGCTGGGCGATGTTCAACTCGCCGCACCATCGCTGTCCAAACTCGACAACTACACCAAAAAGCTGCAGGTTTTCGATCTACCGTTCCTGTTCGAAGATCTCGACGCCGTCGACCGCTTCCAGCATGGCGAGACCGGCCAGGCTCTTCTCGCCTCGATGGAAGGCAAGGGGCTGACAGGCCTTGGCTATCTCCACAACGGCATGAAACAGCTGTCGGCCAACAAGCCGCTGCGTGTGCCGGCCGATGCCGCCGGCCTCCAGTTCCGCATTCAGGCCTCCGACGTGCTGCAGGCGCAGTTTCAGGCGGTCGACGCGGTTCCGGTGAAGAAGCCGTTTTCAGAGGTGTTCATCCTGCTGCAGACCAAGGCCATCGACGGCCAGGAGAACACGTGGTCCAACATCTATTCCCAGAAGTTCTTCGAGGTGCAGGAGTACATCACCGAGTCGAATCACGGACTGCTGGACTACATCGTCGTGACCTCGACCGAGTGGTGGGAAGACCTGCCGGAAGACATCCGTCCGCAGATCAAGGCGGCGCTTGATGAGGCGCTCGCCTACGGCAACAAGATTGCCGCCGACCTCAACGACGGCGACAAGCAGAAAATCATCGACTCCGGTCGCTCCAAGGTCGTCGATTTGACGCCTGAAGAGCGGGCCAAGTGGGTGGATGCCATGAAGCCGGTCTGGGGTAAATTTGAGGACGAAATCGGCAAGGACGTCATCGACGCCGCGGCCGCCTCAAACGCTGCCAGCTAAGAATTACGACACCATCGTCGCGGCCCCCGGCTCTAAGCCGGGGGCCAGGCTGGAGCCATCATGTTCGGAAAAATCGTTAATAGCCTGGAGGAGGGAATCATTTCTCTCCTGATGGTTGCGATGACGCTGGTCGTCTTTCTTAGCGTCGTGCAGCGTTTCCTGTTCCACACCGGCTATGTCTGGACCGATGAGTTGGTTTTGCATCTGTCGGCCTGGATGGTCCTGTTCGGCGCGTCCTACGGTGTGAAGGTCGGCTCGCACATCGGTGTCGATGTGCTCGTGCGTCTGCTTCCTCCCGCCGGGCGTCGCATCGTGACCCTGGTGGCGGTTGCCTGCTGCTTGGTGTACTGCGGCCTCTTCATCAAAGGTGCCTGGGTTTATCTCGTCAAAATGCACAGGATCGGCATCGACCTTGAAGACATCGCGATCCCCAAATACGTCGCCCATTCCATTTTGCTGATTGGCTTCGTGCTGCTGGCATACCGCTTCGCACAGATCGGTTGGCAGGTCTACAAGGGCGACGCGGACGGCTTTCGCCACGTCGACGAAGCGCGCGACGCGCTTGAACAACTGGTCGAGGAAGACCGGGCAAAAGATGCAGAGGCCGCACGCCGATGACGACCGCAGCACTTTTTCTTTTGTTGTTTGTCTGTATGGCGATGGGTATGCCGATCGCCGTCTGCCTGGGCTTTTCCAGCGTCGTAACCATTCTGCTGTTTTCCAACGACTCGATCGCCTCCATCGCCTTGAAGCTGATGGAGGGCGTGTCCCAGCATTACACGCTGCTTGCCATACCCTTTTTCATCTTGTCGTCGGCGTTCCTGACCACCGGCGGCGTGGCGCGGCGGCTGATCCGTTTCGCCGTCGCCGTCGTTGGCTGGCTTCGCGGCGGCCTGGCGGTGGCGTCGGTATTCGCGTGCATGCTGTTCGCCGCCATTTCAGGCTCTTCGCCCGCGACGGTGGCCGCCATCGGCTCCATCGTCATCGTCGGCATGATCAAGTCCGGCTACCCGGAAAAGATGGCAGCGGGCGTGATCACCAATGCCGGCACGCTGGGCATTCTCATACCGCCGTCCATCGTCATGCTGGTCTATGCAGCGGCGACCGAGGTGTCGGCCGCGCGGATGTTCATGGCCGGCTTTGTCCCCGGCGTTCTCCTCGGGCTGATGCTGATGGTCGTCATCTTCATCGTCTCGCACATCAAGAAACTGCCGGCCCAGCCGTGGCAGGGCTTCAACGAGTTGTTTGCCTCGGTGTGGAGCGCGCTGGGTGGGCTGATGCTGATCATCATTGTGCTGGGCGCCATCTACGGTGGCATCGCCAGCCCGACCGAAGCGGCCGCCGTCTCCGCCGTCTACGCGTTTCTGATCGCCATTATCGGCTATCGGGACATGGGGCCGCTGAAAGAGGTACCGTGGCGGCGCGCGGATGAATCGCGCGCCATGGCGGTCCTTCGCGGCACGCGCCAGAGCCTGGTCGCGCTGGTGACCTCGTGGGGCGATCCGGAGGTGCGCCGGGTCGTCCTGGACGCGTGCAAAGTGTCGATCATGCTGTTGTTCGTGATCGCCAACGCGATGCTGTTCGCCCATGTGCTGACGACCGAGCGCATCCCGCACGCCATCGCCGACGCGATCACCCACTGGGGACTGCCCGCCTGGGGCTTCCTGATCGCCGTCAACATTCTGCTGCTGATGGCGGGCAATTTCATGGAGCCGTCGGCGATCACGCTGATTATGGCGCCGATCTTTCTGCCGATCGCGCTGCAACTCGGCATCGATCCGATCCATCTCGGCATCATCATGGTGGTCAACATGGAGATCGGCATGATCACGCCACCAGTGGGCCTCAACCTTTATGTCACGGCGGGCATAACCGGCAAGAGCATCGGCTGGGTCGTCAACGCCGCGTTCCCGTGGCTGTGCGTGATGCTCGTGTTCCTGGTGTTCGTCACGTACATCCCGCAGATCTCGCTGTTCCTGCCCGAGTACATCGATTACCTGAAGGGCTATAAATAGATCGCGTCAGCCGGGGAACAGCCGCCGGTCCGCTACGGCGGCCGTTCCCCGGCGACGTCGCTTACGGTTGCTTTTGAGAGACGATGACGCGCCCCAATAAGAACGGCGGCATCGTCAAGGGATGTGGAAAGGGACTTAAATTCATGCGACGCGCCGTGCTCGCGGTGGTCAGCCTTTGGTTTTTTGCCGCCGCCGCGGCAGCCGGGGCCGAGGAACCGATTGTCATCCGCTTCTCACACGTGGTCGCCGAGGATACGCCGAAAGGCATCGGCGCGCGCCTGTTCGAGCAACGCGCCGAAGCGCGCTTTCCCGGCCGGGTGGACGTGGAAGTCTTCCCCAGCTCGCAAAAGTTCACCGACGAGGAAGTGCTGGTGGCGCTGCTGTTCGGCGATGTCGAGATGGCGGCGCCGTCGTTCACGCTGTTTCGCAGCATCCTCCCGATCTATCAGGTCTACGAGCTGCCGTTCATGTTTCAGAGCGTCGAACAGGTGCATCGGTTTCAGGGCAGCGGCACCGGCCAGCGCATGCTGAACGCGATGCGGGACAAGGGCCTTCGCGGTCTCGCTTATTGGGACAACGGCATGCGCGTGATCTCTGCCGACAAACCTCTGGTCGTACCCGCCGACGCCGAGGGCTTGGTGTTCCGGATCGAGCCGTCGGCGATCTTCCAGGCGCAGTATCAGCGCATCAATGCGGTCGCAATTCAGATGCCGTTCCGGCGGGTCGCCGATGCCATTCGTGATGGTGTCGTCGACGGACAGGAAAACAGCTGGTCGAACATCTACAGCCGCGGCATCCAAAAGCTGCAGAGGAACTTTACCGAACTCAATCACAGTTTTCTCGGCTACATGGTCGTCACCAACGACGCGTTCTGGAGCGGTCTGCCCGACGACATCCGGACCGGCCTGGAGGAAATTCTGGCCGAAGTGACCCTTGAGGTGCAGGCGATGGCGGAGAAGAAGGCCGTCGAGGATCGGGCCAACTCGATTACCGAAGGCGACCTGGTGATGGTTTATCCCACCGACGACCAGCGCGCGCTGTGGCGGGACGCCTGGCTGCCGGTGTGGAGCGACTTCGAGGGAGCAATCGGCAGCGAGATCATCGACGCCGCCGTCGCCAGCGGCGAAAACCGCTAACGGTTTGGAAGGTTGGGGTCACGGCGGTTGATCGGACCGCGTGGCGGCTTTATGTCTGCGCAAGCATCAATGCGGCTGGACAAGGGAGGCCCCACGTGCCTGACAGCGTCTACAAAAAGATCGAGCTCGTCGGCTGCTCGCCGAACAACATCTCCGACGCCATCGAAAACGCCGTAAAGACGGCGTCGGTTTCGGTAAACAAGCTGGCTTGGTTCGAGGTTCAGGAAGTCCGCGGCAACATCCAGGGCGGCAAGGTCAGCCAGTACCAGGTGGTCATCAAGGCCGGATTCAAGATCGACAAGTAAGCCCGCTTCAGTTCGTCGCTCCGAGGAGACGACCCGCCCCGATGTCTTGAATCAGGCGGATCGGATCAATGGCCACGCGGGAGCGTCCCGCCGCCAATGGGTGAGCCAGCCGGCCAGCGCGCTCGCTTCGATGGGCCGGCTGAAGAGGAAGCCCTGCGCCTCCTCGCAGCCTTTGCCGATGAGGAACGACAGCTGAAGCGTGTCTTCCACGCCCTCGGCAACGACCCGCAGGCGCAGGCTGTGGGCGAGCGCAATAACGGCGTCGACGATCGTGGCGTCATCGGCGTCATGAGTAACATCGCTGACGAAGGAACGGTCGATCTTCAACGCGCTTAACGGAAACCGGCGCAGATAGTGCAATGACGAATAGCCGGTGCCGAAATCGTCGATGGCGACGGTGACGCCCAGATCGGCAAGTTCGTTGAGAATGCGGCTGCAAGCACCGGTGTTCTCCAGCAGCATCGTTTCGGTCAGTTCCACCTCGATCAGGGACGGCGGAACGGCCGCCTCGGCAAGGATGCGCTCGACCCGCGCGGCAAACCGGTGCTGGCGGAACTGCGCCGCCGACAGATTGATCGACAGCCGCAGCGCCGGCAGTCCTTGGGCGTGCCATACCCGCGCCTGGTGGGATGCCTGCGCCAGCACCCACTCGCCGATGGGAACGATCAGGCCGGTCTCCTCGGCGATGGGCACGAACTCGGCCGGCGAGATGATCCCGGCCTCCGGGCTGGTCCAGCGCAGCAGCGCCTCGACACCGATCACTTCGCGGTGCATCAGGTCGATCTGCGGCTGATAGACGACCCGGAACTCGTCGCGGTCGAGCGCCTTGCGCAGCGCCGTCTCCAGCGTGAACCGCCGCCGGGCGCGTTCGTTGAGAGCGGCGGTGAAGAACTGATAGCCGGCGCGTCCCTGCTTCTTGGCGTGATACATCGCCGCTTCGGCGCTTTTGAGAAGGTGGTCGCCGTCGGCGCCGTCCATCGGATAGACGCTGATGCCAATGCTAGCCGTGACCGAGACATCGCCGCTCGCGGTGGTAAACGGTCGGCTCAACGCCGCCGCCGCCTGCTCGGCCTGAAGCGCACTGTCCTCCGGGCGGCGAATGCTCGTCAAAACAATCAGAAATTCGTCGCCGCCGATGCGGAAGACAGCGTCGCCGCCGGTGATCAGCGCATCGGCGGAGCCTGAGTCGGAGGCCGGCCAGTCACCGCCGCCCGCGGGAGCGAGGGAGCCCGCCAGCCGGTCGGCGATGTTGCGCAACAGCCGGTCGCCATCGTCGTAGCCGAGCGAGTCGTTGATACGCTTGAAGTCGTCGAGATCGACCAGCAGCAGCGCGAACAGACCGTCGGTGCGATCGGCGTTGGCCACCGCACGGGCCAGCAGCTCCCGCACGAGACTGCGGTTGGGCAGGCCGGTAATCGGATCGAAATGGGCGAGATAGCGGATCCTCGCCTCGGCGTTGCGCCGCTCGGTGATATCCTGACACGTGCCGACGAGACGCGGCAGACCGTCGGGACCGTCCGGCGTCAGCTGGCAGTCCTGGTAGATGATCTTCTCCACGCCGTCGGAGCGGCGAATCCGATACTCGACGCTGGTTGCCGTGCGGCGGCGCAGCGCCCGGACGATGGCACGCCTGAGGATGACCCGGTCGTGCGGATGGACGAGTCGCATCAGCTCGCCCGGCGCCACCGCCGTCGTCGACGCGGCGAAACCGAACGTCTCGGCGGCGACTTCGGACAGCCGCGCGGCGCGGCGTTTGGCATCCCATTCCCAATGACCGAGACGGGCGATGCGCTGCGCCTGTATTAGCTTGGCCTCGCTCTCGCGCAGCCGGTCGGCGATGCGCTTCGATCGCAGCATGTACTGCATCCGGTACACGAGGATCAGGTAATTGATCGGCTTGGTGATGAAGTTGGTCGCGCCGACCTCGAACGCTCGGTTGATCGACGACATGTCGTCCAGTCCGGTCGTGATGACGATGGGCGTATGCTCGCCCGCCGGCAGCGCCTTGATCGCCAGGCAGGTCTCGAAGCCGTCCATGTCCGGCATGACGATATCGAGGAGAACGATGTCGGGCGGCGCGTTCTTGAACAGCCGCAGTGCCGTGGCGCCGTCCGCCGCCTCCTCCACATCGAAGCCCGCCGGCTCCAGCGCCTGGCGCAACAGCAAACGCGTCACCGGCTCGTCATCGACGACCAGCACGCGCGGCAGCGGCGCTTCCACGACCGGTAGGTTCATGACGGCTCCGATTTACAATAGGTTTCGAGGGCCTGTTTCACTTGAGGAAACAGCACGTCCAGCTCCCGCAACAGCGGTGCCGCTCCGGTCACCGTGCCTGCGCGGCCGATCGCCTCCATGCGACCGGCGAGCCGCGCCACCGCGGCGGCGCCGATGCTGGCGCTGCTCGATTTCAACGTGTGCGCGGCCATGCGGAGCGCCTCGGCATCGCCCGTGCCGATGGCGTCGCGAATTTCGGCAAAGCGGGGCGGCGTATGGGCGAAGTAGACCTCCATCACTTCGGCGAGGGGATCGGGATGGCCGGGCCCGCCGAAGGATCGGATCTCGTCAAGGACGCGCCGGTCCAGAAGCTCGGGCATCGCGGCCGGCGGAGGCGGACGATCGGGCGTCGACGCCGGTTGCGGTGTTGGAATGCTAAACATCTCGCGAAGCCAGCGCAGCACGATCCTGGTTCCTCGGTCGATTCCGACCAGCCTTACCGGCGGCCGGGCGTTGATGAGCGGCCATTCTGGCGTGACGGTGTTAACGATCGGTTGCTGCGGCTTAACAAAAACTTACCCCCGGCGCCGGCGGCGGGTGTTGGCGGGCCGGCGGCGGGTGTTGGCGCGGACGATCAGCACCACCGCCGTCAGCGCGAGAACCGCCACGATGCGATCCTCCGGCACGCCGAGCTGCCAGGCGGTGACCCCGGCGACCAGGCACCACAGCACCGGGATGATCGTTAGGTGAAGAGGCACGCGGTCCTGTGTCAGCATAAGCAACCCGAGCGTCAGCAGCGCGGTTGGGCCGGGCGCGATACCGGCGAGGCGCGCCGACGCCCAGCCGTCGCCCAACGTTGCGGCGATGAGCGGAGTGCCCAGGGCGGCGTAGGCGATAAGCGCCAGACCGGCCCAACCGGCGGCATCGACGGGCCAGCCGGACAGCGCACGGCCGCGATACGCCCAGGTCCACGCGATCAGCACGGCCTGAACAAGAAACAGCGCTCCGAAGAGAGGGGCCCAGAAATTGATGGCGGCGAAAAAGTCGAGGTGGAAAACGATGCCCACCCAGACCCACGCGCCCGCCAGCACCACGCCCGCAACGCGGTTGTAGCGCTGTGTGAGGCCGTGGCGGCCGGAACGCAGACCCAACCCCGCGATCGCCAGCGCGGCGAGCCAGAAAACCAGCGCCGCCGGCCAGACAGCCCGGTTATAGCTTTCGTACAGCGCCGACAGAACGTCGGCGGTAAACGGCAGCATGGCGACGCCGGCCTCCCTACCCTGCCCGCCGCGCCGACGGCGTGGTTTTATAGAGCCTCGATATCACGGACCATGCGTTGGCGCAGGTCCGGGTCGGGCAGACGGCCGGTGAGCGCACCCATGTTTTCCGTCATATGATCGACCCTGGACGTGGCGGGAATGGCGCAGGTCACCGCCGGATGCGAGACGATGAATTTCAACAACACCTGCGCCCAGTTCGAACAATCGATCTCCGCTGACCACCCCGGCAACGGGTGGCCGCCGACGTGATCGAACAGCGCGCCGCGCCGGAACGGCCGATTGACGATCACCGCCATACCGCGGTCGGCGGCCAGCGGCAGCAGGCGGGCTTCCGCCTCGCGGTCGAGGATGTTGTAGGTGACCTGCACCGCGTCCAGCGGCTCGGTCGTCATGATGCTTTCCAGCTCGTCGTGCCGCCGGCCGTGCGAGGTGGTGACGCCGATGTAGCGGACACGGCCGGCGGCCCTGTCCTCCAGCAACCCCGGCAGATGTCCCCGCCAGTTGACCATGTTGTGGATCTGCATCAGATCGAACCGCGTCACTCCCCACAACCGGCGGGATTCCGCCATCTGCCCCTCGCCGAAGGCGGTGAACGGAGTCCATACCTTCGTCGCCGAAAAAAGGCGCTCCGTTCCGGAGACATGGGCCAGGCCGTAACCGATCACCGCTTCCGACGAACCGTACATGGGCGAGGAGTCGATCACGCCGCCGCCCAAGTCGAAAAACGCCTGCAGCACGCCGGCACGGTCGTCGCGAAGTGCTGAGTCCTCGCCGACGTTGAAGGTTATCCATGTCCCCATACCGATCGCCGGCACGGTGTCGCCGGTTGCCGGGATCGGACGGGTGAGGCCACCGGCGGCGGCATCGGCCAGCAGTCGCCCGCCGTATGACATGGCAATGCCCGCGCCGGCCAGCGTTCCGAGAAAGACGCGGCGGCTCGGGTGTCGGCGGTGTGTATCGTGCGTCATGGATATGGCCTCCTCGCGGCGGCTTCCATCCACAACAGATGGCCGGCCGTTGGTGGCTTGGCGAGTGCCGGGGCTCGGTACCGGCCCGCTCGTCCACTTGGTCCGGCCTTAATTAATCCATGGTTGAACGGCGCGTTGCGGTTATGTTACGAGCTAGTTCTTTACGAGCACGAATTTTGTCGGCACCTTGTTGGCGTGGCGATCCGCCACGTGTACCATCGCTGTCGAGACTGTGGCGATGCTCATTCGCGCATGACGTTAAGCACAATCGATCCAATCATTGCCGTCGGCGACGCTCCAACAAGAGGGTGTCGAGATGTTCGACGTACAGGGGTCCGTATGAAGGTGGTCCTATTCTGTGGCGGTTTGGGAACGCGCCTCCGGGAGCACTCGGAGACCATCCCGAAACCGCTCGTCAACATTGGTTATCGCCCGATCATCTGGCATTTGATGCGCTATTATGCTCATTTTGGCCATAAGGAGTTTATTCTGTGTCTCGGCTACAAGGGAGACATGATCAAAAAGTTTTTTCTGAACTTTGAAGAAACGGCTTCGAATGATTTTGCGTTATCCAACGGTGGAAAAACAATCGAGCTGTTCAATAGAGACATCGCGGACTGGCGCATTACATTTGTCGACACGGGACTGCAATCGAACATCGGACAGCGCCTGTGCGCGGTGCGGCACCATCTCGACGATGACGATGTTTTTATGGCCAACTACAGCGATGGATTGACCAATCTCGACCTGGACACCTACGTCGAACGGGCTAATGCCTCGAAAGCCGTCGCCACCGTTCTCGGCGTCCGCAACGCGCACAGTTTCCACGCCATCACCAGCGACAAGAATGGATGGGTTGAGTCCATCGGGCCGCTGCGCGACGCGCCGTTCCGTATCAACGGCGGGTTCTTCGTTCTCCGCCGGGAGATATTCGACTACATTCGCGACGGCGAGGAACTGGTCGAAGAGCCATTTCAGCGCCTCGCGGCCGAACGCAAGCTGTATATGCAAACCTACGAAGGTTTCTGGCGCGCCATGGATACGCTGAAAGACAAGCTGGTCTTCGATCAGATGAACGACGAGGGGAATAAGAAATGGGAAGTGTGGTGGCAACCAAATAACCACCGACCACCTAACGCTTCCGACGATGCGGAAAAAACATCTCAGGTGCTGCCATGCTGCCCCTGAGTATCGGGGGACAAAATAAGGCGCTCAGTACGATCCTCTGCCTGGGAGCCCATTGCGACGATATCGAAATCGGCTGCGGCGGCACCTTGCTCAAGCTCCTTGACGACCATAAAGATTTATACGTTTTTTGGTATATTTTCAGCTCGACGCCGTCTCGGGAGGCAGAAGCGCGCCGCAGCAGCGCCTTGTTTCTAAGCCGTACGCATTACGCGAACGTTATCGTGCGTGACTTCTCCGATGGATATTTACCCTTCCACGGGAAGGCGGTGAAAGACTGTTTCGAAGACTTGAAGCGGGAAATTTCACCGGATCTTATTTTTACCCACTCTCGGCATGACCGCCACCAGGACCATCGACTGATCGCCGATATGACCTGGAATACGTTCCGCGACCATTTTATACTGGAATACGAAATTCCGAAGTACGAGGGTGATCTGGAGTGTCCCAATTACTATGTCGGCCTGCCGCCGGAGGTATGCGACACCAAGGTGAAAAGTATCCTCGAATGCTATACAAGTCAGAGTAACAAGACTTGGTTTTCCGCCGATATGTTTATGGCGCTGCTGCGCTTACGAGGAATGGAGGCGAACGCGGCGTCCGGATTGGCGGAGGGTTTTCACTGCCGTAAGGCGGTTTATGGTCTGTAGAGGGCCTTTCCGTCTCTCAATCTTCTCTCAATCGTTTGCCCGTATTGACTATTCTATAAATCAATCACTCGTCGGCACGGCACTCCGGATCGGGGGCGACGGCGCCGCGCGGCAAGGATGACTGAGCATGGACGATACGACCGTGGAGAACACAAGCCTACCGCACCCGCCCACTCCGGCCCGGCGGCCGTCCTGCCGGTTCTGCGGCGCCGCCACCATGGCGAGCTTTCTCGACCTCGGCATGTCACCGCTGTGCGAATCGTATGTCGCGCTGAAAGACCTGAACAGCGCCGAGACGTTTTATCCGTTACACACGCTGGTGTGCACGGAATGCCTGCTGGTGCAGCTGGACGAGTACGTTTCCGCGTCCGACATCTTTTCAGAGTATGCCTATTTCTCGTCCTACTCCGACAGCTGGGTCGAACACGCGCGGCGCTACACCGTGGACATGATGGAGCGCTTCGGTATCGGCAGCGAAAGCCGGGTGGTCGAAATCGCCAGCAATGACGGCTATCTGCTCCAGCACTTCGTGCAGCGGGGCGTGCCCGTGCTCGGCATCGAGCCGGCCGCCAATATCGCCAAGGTCGCCATGGAAAAAGGCATCCCGACGGAGGTGCGCTTTTTTGGAATGGCGTGCGCGAGCGACGTCCGCGCCCGGCACGGTGCCGCCGACCTGATCGCCGGCAATAACGTCATGGCGCACGTCCCCGACCTGAACGATTTCGTCGCCGGCATGAGCCACCTGCTGGCGACCGGCGGCGTCATCACCATCGAAGTGCCGCACCTGGCGAAGCTGATGGAGTTCAATCAGTTCGACACAATTTACCACGAGCACTTCAGCTACTTTTCGCTGCTCACCGCTGAGCGGGTGTTCAAGGCGCACGGCCTGCGGGTGTTCGATGTCGACGAATTGACGACGCACGGCGGCTCCCTTCGCCTGTACGGGTGCCACTTGGATGACGATCGGGCGGAGTCGCCGGGCCTCGCTCGCCTCCGCGCCTGGGAAGCCGACGCAGGCTTCGGAAACCTCGATCACTACCTGAACTTCGAAGAACAGGTGCGCGAGACCAAGCGCAAGCTGCTCAGCTTTCTGATCGAGGCCAAACGCGGCGGCAAGACGATCGTCGGCTACGGCGCACCGGGCAAGGGCAACACGCTTCTCAACTACTGCGGCATCCGGGAGGACTTCATCGACTACACCGTCGACCGCAACCCGTACAAGCAGGGGATGTTTTTGCCCGGAACGCACATCCCCATCTGTCACCCGGACCGGATCGCCGAAACGCGGCCCGATTACATCTTTATCCTGCCTTGGAATCTGAAGGACGAGATCATCGGCCAGCTTGCGTTCGCGCGGTCATGGGGCGCCAAGTTCGTCGTCCCCATTCCCGAGCCGATTGTTCTACCGTAGGCCAGCCGGCTTAAGCGCCGCGCCGGTCGGAAGGCGGCCATTACAGCGCGACGCTAGCGTGGTGATCGCGTAAATCCAGCCCAGATGTCGACGCGCGCTTCGAGGTCATAGGCCAGACGGGTGCGGAGCCGGCTCCCCAAGGCACGCAGTAAATGAAAGTCTGCGTGCTCTTGGTCACTGGATTCCCATGCCGCAACAATCTCCCCGATTTTTTCGTCGGTGACTTCTTGCTGGTGGCGCCCGATCGCCTTGTTTGTTCCCGATTCCGGAACCGTCGCCAGACCCAAACGAATTTCACGCGACCAAGCTTCGGTCAGCGTAAATCGCTCATCCCGAGTTCGCAGCGGCTGCGCGTTGATTGCTTTCGAGCGCGCCGTGATGATACGCTGAATCGCGTCTTGCAACGAAAAGTAGCGGTCTCGGCTTTCCTTAGACAAGAAAAGCCCATGCAGAAAGTATTGTTCGGAAAGATGATGCTCAAGTTCTTTCAGAGTTCGAGCGTCAGATCGCCGGGCGGCGCACAAAGCGCGAGGGGTGCAAGTGCCTCCCAAAATTTCCGATAGGCGGCGATGCGCTCGCTCCTCAACTCCCTTCTGAAGTGTGACATCAGTTCTATGCGCATTTTGTGCTTGATCACGGCGTAGCTCACGATCGGGAACTATACGGTTGACGTACCAAATCAAAATATGAGGGCTCGCCGGGAAGCCGGCGCAAAATAGCGCCTAGCGCAACAAAGCCTTGATTTTTTGGGCGCTGAGAAACACTGTGTTGTTATCACCGTAGAGGTGATGTGGTGGAGCAGGAGGGAATCGAACCCTCAGGGATCGGTTGGGAAGGCCTCACCTGAGCACCAGCTACCTGCCCCATTGACGACCGGGGTGCCCGACTCCGCAGGGCGTGACCGACGGAGCCGGGCGGGTACCCCAGCCAGCACGAGATGCCACTCCGAGGTCTGGTCACCTTGGAGTGGCATGGCCGTACGCTGACAACATGCCCGATTTGCTTCGGGAGTCAAGCACAACGAGTGGTGGTGTTAAAGGTGCCGCTGGTACGAAATCTGGATGATGAATCGGCGGAAAGCGGTGAGCGGGACCGCCTTCTTTTGCGGCTGCTGAAAACGCCACCAAAGCAGCGCCCGAAGCGCGACCGCGAGAGGCAGAAGTCTAATCGGAAGGACGCTTCGCGCGCCAGCGGCGAAAAGCCCGAGTCTTCTGCTTAGGCGTCCGTGGCTTGACGAGGTTGATGGTACATGAGGCGCTTGCCCTTGGCGTTGGTCAGCAGAGCATTGGCGCGTTCCGCGTCGGAATGACCGCGGCGGTTATGCCTGAAATCGAACTCGGCCAAATAGCGATGCAAATGCGCTTCGCTGAGATTGTGGAACGTGCCGTACACGCCGCGCTTTAGGATCGCGAAATAGCCTTCCACGGTGTTGGTGTGGACGAAACCGCCAAGCCGGACATATTCCTCGCGGCTGTGGTTTACCGTGCTGTGGCCGGCGTATTCCTCGCCAATCGCGCGGAAGATGACGCTTTCGTCGGTCATGAGATGCGACTTGCGGCTGGCGTGAGTGACCAGGATCGGCCGCAACGTCTTTGAGTTGACGTTGGTGACGTGGAACGAGCGCACATCGCCATCACGTTCGACCAGTGCGACGACGGCCTCTTTCTTAGGGACCGGCTTTCCCCGCTTGGCGTTCCGTGCCTTGCCGCCAACGTAAGTTTCGACGGCTTCAACCACCTTGTTCTCGCCACCGAGCGGGCCAGGCAACGCGTCAATGGCGCACTCGCGCAGCCGGTGGAACAGGAACCACGCGGTTTCGTAATTGGTGCCGATCATGCGCTGTAGCTGTAGCGCGCTCATGCCTTTCTTGCTGCTGGCCATCAGTTGAGCGGCGAGCACCCATTTGCACAGCGGCACCTTGGATCGCTCCATGACGGTGCCAACGGTGACCGTGAACGGCTTGCGGCAGTCCTTGCACTTGTGGACGCCCGGCCGCGTGCTCTTGCCCATGAGTTTGGTGACGCGATTACCGATGGCATGGCAGCGCGGGCACTCGGGACCGTTCGGCCAAAGCAGGAGTTCCAGGTGCTCACGCGCCGCGTTGTCGTCGTGGTAGATCGGGTTGGTTAAATCGACTTTTGCTGATGTCATGGCCGTCCTCAAGAACAAGGCCATGCTACATTATCAGGCGTGGTACGTCAACCGGATAGTTCCCTCACGATCGAGCCCAACAGCGCTGCGCACAACCCTAAAATGCTTGGGAGAACGGTTATCAGTAAATCGTTTTCCATGCGCTCGACGGGATTCAGACTGCGCCAATCACTCCATTACTCGATTGTGCGCCGTCGACCAATGACCGAGGGCGCACAATTTCCGCTCTCCGCATGCGACGGCCGTCGACTTCGATCACCGCTACTCCCACGGGTTCCGATCAACAGGCATCGATATTATTTGCGGCTCGTTTACGGCTCATCGCCGATAGAGCGCCAAGAGCGCCGATGGCACTGATGGCCAGTGGCAGGGCGGCCGGCAGCGGCGTGGCAACAACATTGCCATAGGTCGAGTACCCCATGTAGCCGGCGAACTCGGCCGTCTTGTAGGCATCGTAGGTTGACAGGTCGCGACGCAAACCGGGCATGAGGCTCGGCACCAGCAGCGCCTGATCGAGGCTCTTGATGGTGTCATCGACATGAAACAGCGCGCCGACGCCATGTCCAACCTCGTGCCGCGCCACGGTCAATAGATCGTAGTGCCCCTTCGCATCCCCCGATTGTGTGGCGCGAAAATATCGAGCACTGTTCATACTAATATCATGAACGATCGTCGTTTTTTTCTTCATGGCGCCGTACTCATTATTGACTTCAGGCGTGCTATCAACGAACCAATTCTTATAGTTATTGTTAAAGACGATCGTTGCTTCATGTTGCACGACGGTCGCGCGGCCAAGGACGTTCGAGCCAAGCGTTCCCCAGCCGTAGTGGATCGTCACCCTGACGCCATCGGCGATCGCGTCCTCCCAGCTTCGCCCGGCGCTGTTCATGATGGCGGCGAGCGTTCCCGAACCAGAGTAGGACTTCGGCGCGTTCAGAGCCTTACCGCCAACGAGGGGAAATTCGTTACCGCTGCGGACCTCGGCAACACTAATCGACAGTGCGGACGCTTCGGTAGCGACAAAGGCCAAACCGAGTGACGCGATAAACGCGAAAAAGCATTTCCGGCCGCGCGCCTTCTTCCCGCGTCCCTGCATCGAAAGCCCACACGTTGTTTGCAGCATAACCATGTCCTCTTCCAACCCCGAAACCGCCGCATCCGACCCTACCCGTTGGGATGCAACGTGGACGGGAAACCGCCCATGCAAATGTGACTAAATACGTATTACGGCGAATGCGCGGCTGTGTTTCAGTCATCACGCCGAGCTTTACGACCAATTTGTGACCAGAGCACCGGAGACGCGTCGGTTCAAGCCGGCAGTGGCATGAGCGAAACTTCGCCGTGACGATCGTATTGCTCGGTGTCACCCGCCGGCAACAAGCGGCGTTTTGCGGCCGTAAGGGCGCTTGACCGTCACCCTTTCGGTCCGCCGCCACACCGCCGGCCGGCTGCCATGATCATAATATCCCGGGCCTTGCCGGGCGCGCTTGATCGGCCGACACTGATGGTCAAACCAGCCCTGGAGGGGCGAACATCATGGAGCCCGTCATCCGGTCGGCACGGCGCGACGACGCCCGGGCCATCGCGCGGCTTTTCCTCATCTCGTCCGACGGCCTCGCCGAATACATCTGGCGCGACGCGGCGGGTCCGAGCGAGGATACGCTGGATGTGGGTGAGCGTCGTTACGCCCGCGACGGAGTCGCGTTCTCGTATCAGAACTGCCTTGTTGCCGACGCCCACGGAACGACGGTGGCGATGCTGCACGGCTTTGCCATGGAACCGCCGGGCGGCGATGAGGTCGTGGTCGAGCCCGACCCGGTGCTGCGCCCGTATACGGAACTGGAGGATTACGGCAGCCTCTATATCTCCGGCCTGGCGGTGTTTGCGCCCTATCGCAACCGGGGCATCGGCGGCGCGCTGATGGCGGCGGCGGAACAGCGCGCGCGATCGCTTGCGCTGCCCCGGGTGAGCCTGATCGTGTTCGAGCGCAACGAGGGCGCCTGGCGGTTGTATCGGCGGCTGGGCTACCGGGAGATCGACCGGCGGCCGATCGTGCCGCACGCCAGCCTGCACTACACGGACGGCGACGCCATTCTGGTTTCGCGGGAGATCGGCTGATCGCCGGCCGGCTGTTCCGTCGCTTGCGTTACCGGCGGCGGCGGAACCGCGCAGCCCGTGGCGCAGCAGCGGCCCGGCTGTTTCGAGACGCGGCGGCCATCGGCAACGACGCCGCGATCGAGCAGCCGCTCCGCCAGCGCCACCTTGTCGTCGATGGGGTAGTTGCGCCAGATCTCCCGCTTCATCGCTTCCGGCGAACCGCCGCCGTGCAGCGAGATGACGGAGTACCAGCCGGCCTGATGGGAGACGGTCAGATCCTCGATCAGCCGCGCGACCTGGAGCCGCGCCGACGCCGGAATGTCGGGACGGCCTTGCAGAACGGCGGCGAGCGCGGCCTGGGTGACCGGATTGTGATCCTCGTCGGGGCCCGGCAGGGCGACGATCAGGCCGCCCGACACCTCGTGCGCAACCCGGTGCATGTCGTAGATTTTCGTCGCCAGCAGCAGCTTGCCGATGTTGGCGAACACGTGGTCGGGCATGACCGAGCCGGCGGGGTCGTGGGTGTGATAGACCGACGCCGCGACGCCGCAGGCGAAAAAGCTCTCGGTGATCGTGATCAGCTCGACCATCGCATCGCGGACATGGTCGTGACGCTCGGGGTCAAGGCCGTTGGCCTCGATCATCAACTGACCGGCGCCGATCAGCAGGTCGCCGAAGCCGGCCCGGGCACCGATGCAGGAATGCCGGTGGTGGGTGGCGTAGCAAGTGGTGAGATAACCGCCCTCCTCCCACTCGCCGGCTAGGAACACGCGGTCGTGCGGCACGAACACGTCGTCGAACAGCACAACGCCGGTAGACTGGCCGTAGCGGGCGGAGAACACCGCGGCACTCTCCCCCGGCCGGCCGGCCGGCCGCGCGACGATGGTCACGCCGGGGGCGTCGACGGGGACGGCGCAGCAGACGGCGAAATCCACCTCGTCCACGCCATGCGTGCGGCACGGCATGACGAGAAACTCGTGCACATAGGGCGCGGCGGTGACGATGGCCTTGGTACCGCGGATGACGATGCCGTCGGCGCGGCGCTCGGTGATGCGGACGTAGACGTCCGGATTGACTTGGACGCCGGCGCGAAGGGAGCGGTCGCCCTTGGCGTCGGTCATCGCGACGCCAAGGGTCAGGTCGGCCGCCTGAACGTCGCGCAGATAATTGAGGAATCGCTGATGATACTCGGTTCCGTGGCTGGCATCGGTACGGTGTGTTGCCTGAAAGATGGCGTTGAGGGCGTCGTGGCTGAGATAGCGGTGCGCGCACCCCGCCTCCCGGCACACCAGCCGCACCGCTTCCAATTTGTCGAGCAGGTCCGACGACGTTTCGTTGACATGCAGCATACGGTTGACGGTGGTGCCGAAGCGGCCCTGCCGGGCGGTCATCAGCTTTTTATGCGCCTCGACGTGCGCGAAGTCATAGGTGATGCCGACCGCGTTGATGCCCGGCTGCAAGCGCGGATCGTCAACGACACTGTCCACCCGGTCGCCGTTGACGAAGACAGTCGGCGCATAGCGGCGTAACGAGTCGCGGTATTCGGCGGCGGTCATCAGCATCAGGCACCTCCGTTGAGCTATCTAGTGTTATAAAATTTTAACGATGTTCAAATACTCGTCAAGTGAGATATGGTGGCGCTATGACCTCCTCCGAAAAGCCTGGCCGCCGGCGGTCGGCGATCGGTCTAAGCCGCCAGAAGGCGGTGAGCGATCTGAAACGCGGCCTCATCCTCGATGCGGCGCGACGGGTGTTTCAATCGGAAGGTCTGGACGGTGCGTCGATACGGGCGATCGCGACGGAAGCGGGATACACGGCCGCCGCGCTGTACTTCCATTTCCCATCCAAGGAAGCGATTTACGCCGAGGTCCTGAAGGAGTCCCTTGAACGACTGCGCGACGCCGTCGATGACGCCGTCCGCCGTGCCGGCACGCCGGCGGGCCGCCTTCGCGCCGCCGCCATGACGTTTTTCACCTTTTACGCCGATAACCCCCGCGACCTGGATCTGGGCTTTTATCTGTTCCGTGGCGGCATGAAGCCTCAGGGCCTTGGACGGGAGCGGGACGACCTGCTGAACGCGGCGCTGGCCTCGGCGCTCGGCGCCATCCAAACGGCCGCCGAGGAGCTTGGCGCCACCCATGACGAAGCAAAACTCTTGATGGTCGACGCGTTCGGTCACGCTGCCGGCCTGCTGCTGCTCGGGCATACCGGTCGTATGCGCCTGTTTGGCGCTTCGGCATCGGCGTTGATGGCGCGCTACGTCGACCACGCCATCGAGCGGCTCAACGCACGGCCGCCCGCTGACGATTGAGACGCCGCCGCTATGAAGTCGCGACGGCCGCCCCGGTAGCCCGCGGCAGCGACATCGCGAGCCAGTTCGAGTACATGACACGGTAATGCAGTGGCACGTCGCGCATGGAGAGCACGCCGATGGTGCCGCTTTGATCGACGACCGGCAGGTGGCGGTATCCGCCGCTCACCATGATGTCGACCGCCTTGACCACGGAACAATCGGAACCGACGGTGCGCGGATTGCGGCTCATGACGGCGTCGACGCGCGTTGCGTCGGGGTTGCGGCCTTCGGCGATGATCCGCGTCACCGCATCCCGCTCGGCAAAGATGCCGAGCAGCGCGCCACCCTCAACGACAAGGATGGCGCCGATGCCGTGGCGGGACAGAGTCGCCACGGCGTCGCGAACGCTTGTCGCCGGATGCACCGAAATCACGTTTTGACCGCGAACGATTTCCGCAACGGACGAACCAATCATCTGTACCTCCCCAATCCCGATCAACGTCCGGGCTGGCCTGCATAGTCCGAGGCCGCGGGAAACAGCATTACCGTTCGCACGCGCCCCGTCTGTGAACAAGGTCACAATTACGCCACATTTCAAGAGGCGCCGATAATTAAAAGGAAGACGAAGGCGCAGCCGGCCGCTATCGGCTGCGCCGGTCGATCGACATGGATTTGATGATGGCGAACACCGGCTTGCCGACCGCCAGTGCCAAGCGTTCGCTGGAACTGCGGGTGATGCGGGCGAGCAGACGGACGGAGCCGACGGCGATTTGAACTTCTGCATAGGCGCCATCCTCGTAACGCAGGCCGGCGACGCGGCCGGGAAGGATGTTCTGGGCGCTGATCGCGTGCGGCTTGTCGAGGGCGACAAGTACGTCGCGGGCGAGAATGCGGACCCGGATCGACACCCCCACCGACAGATCGAGGCGCGGCAGGACCAGACCGCCGCCTTCGAAAGCGACATGGGTCAGCGCGTTGGCATCGTCGTGCCGGGCGATGTGGCAGGGCACGACGGCGCCAGCTTCGTAGGGGCCGCCGGGCGGCAGCAGACCGAGGCGCCCCATCACCTCGAACACATCGCCCGCAGCGATAACCCTGCCGCGCTCCAATACCACAAGCGTGCCGGCGAGGCGGATGACTTCCTCGATGGAGTGGCTGACGTAGATGATCGGCATCTCTGCCTCGTCGCGGAGGCGCTCGATGTAGGGCAGGATTTCGGCCTTGCGCGCGTTGTCGAGCGAGGCCAGCGGCTCGTCCATGAGCAGCAGTCGCGGGTGCGCCAACAATGCGCGGCCCAGGCCGACGCGCTGCTTCTCGCCGCCGGAAAGCTTATGCGGCCGGCGGTGCAGCAACGCCCGGATGCCGAGCATATCGATGACGTGATCGACGTCGATGCGTCGCTCCCCGGTCTCGATGCGCCGCCAGCCATAGAGCAGATTGTTCTCCACCGACATATGCGGGAACAGCCGCGCGTCCTGAAAGACGGTGCTGATGCGTCTGCGGCGGATCGGCAGATCGATGCCGCGGTCGGTGTCGAAGAAGCTGAGCGGGCCGAGGCGTACATGCCCCGCATCAACGGCGACGATCCCGGCAATGGCGTTAACCGCCATCGTCTTGCCGGCTCCGGACGCGCCGAACAGCGCGGTCACGCCGCTCTCCGGACCGGTAAAGGCGACGTCGAGCGAGAACGCGCCGATGCGCCGGCGAAGACGGACGTCGAGCATCAGCCCTCGACGGCCCGGCGGATACGCCGGCCGGCGATCTCTGCCAGAACCAAGCCGGTCAGCGCCAGACCGACCGACAGAGCCGCCAGACGTGCCGCCGCCGCCTCGCCGCCCGGCGTCTGCAGGGCGGTGTAGATGGCGAGCGGCAGCGTCCGAGTCTCGCCCGGAATGTTGGAGACGAAGGTGATGATGGCGCCAAACTCGCCAAGGCTGGCGGCGTAGGCGGTGATGGCATCGGCGATAATGCCCGGCAGCATCATCGGCAGAGTGACGGAAATGAACACCGAGAGCGGCCCGGCGCCCAGCGATCGGGCCACCCCCTCCAGCCCGCCGTCGGTGGCGTCCAGCGACAACCGCATGGCGCGGACTTGAAACGGCAGCGTCGCGATGCCGGCGGCGAGCGCCGCACCGATCCAGCTGAACACGAAGCGGACATTGAACGTTTCGTAGAGCCAGGCGCCCACCGGCGCGCGGGTGCCGAGGACGACCAGCAGCAGATAGCCGAGAACCACCGGCGGCAGCACGATCGGCATGTGAACGATGCCGTCCAGCAGTGCCTTGCCCGGAAACCGCTTGCGCGCCAACAGATACGCAAGGCAAAGCGCGATCGGAAAGGCGCCGATGACCGCGACCGCCGAGATGCGCAGGCTGAGCAGGAGCGATTCGATCTCCGCCGGCGTCAGGCTCACCGCCCCTCCTCCGCGACTGGCCGATCGGCAAGCGTGAAGCCGTAGGCTTCGTAGACGGGCGCGGCATCGGGGCCCGTCAGAAAGTCGAACACCCTCCGGACGGCGGCGTTGTCGCGTCCGGTGAGAATGGCGAACGGATAAAGGATGGGATCGTGGCTTTGCGGCGGAAAACGACCGACGATATCGACATCGGTTGAGATGACGGCGTCGGTCGCGTAAACGACGCCGAAAAGCGCCTCGCCGCGCGCGACCAGTGCCAGGACCGCGCGCACGTCGGCGGCGGGCGCCAGCCGGTCGGTGACGTCGCTCCAAACGTTCAGGCGTTCCAGCGCCTGGCGGGCGTAGATACCGGCCGGCACCGATGACGGCTCGCCAATGGCCAGCCGGCCATCGTCGCCCAGCATGCCGGCAAGATCGACACCGGGCTCGACAATAACGTAATCGCGCCGGTCCGCGGCCGGCGCGATCAGCACCAATGCGTTGCCGATGGGCGTGACGAGGCTCGCCTCATCGATCAGACCCTTTGCACGAAGAACGTCCATCCACTTGACGTTCGCCGACACAAAAATATCGGCGGGCGCACCGGCCTCGATCTGACGGGCAAGCGTCGACGACGATGCGAAGGCAAACCGGATCGGCGTTCCGGTCTGCGCCTGAAAGCGTTCGCCCAAGCCGTTCAGAACGTCGGTCATACTGGCGGCGGCAAACACCGTCACCGGCTCCTCCGCCCGCGCGCGATGCTCGGGCGTGAGCAGAAGCGCAAGAGCCGCGATCGCCGCAATCCTGAACAGAGAGTGTTTCGTCGTAATTGTTCGTGCTCCTAAGCAACATCCGTTCATCCGGTGTTGCCCTGAAGCGCATTGAGCAAGGAGCATGCCAGAGCCGTCGCTTGCGGCTCGACATCCGCTGCACCGACGCTGAAGGGCTAAAGACGGCGGCCTACGCCGTCGACGGTGAAGGAGTTGGCGATGGCGATCAGGTGACGCAGCCGCCGCTCGTTCATGGAGCGGATGTCGGTGTAGTACCACGTTCCATGGGTCTCCTGGAGCCGACGAACGATATAGAGGCGCATCGGCCCGACGGAGAACGTGCAATACAACTCGCGCAGCGGTCCTTCGGCGTTGAAGACCTCACGCGGCTCGTCACAGAAGGACAGCGGCAGCCGCGTGAGCGTTTCCAGGCTGCCCAGAAGCTCCGGAAACATTTCCCGCAGACGATCGAACATCGGGTCGGCGAACGGACTGTCGGGGCTTTTCAGTATGCCCTCAATGGCGTCGGTCGCGCCGGACACATCGGCGGTGACCCGGTTGCGCAGCCAAGTATCGGGATCGTCGACCGGGCCGACGACGCGGCCGAGCGTAATCTGGCTGAGCTCGGCGAACGGCCCGTCGATGGGGCGCAGGATCCACAGCGGCTGGCGGTCCAGCGCCGAAGGATCGTCGACGCCCATCTCGGCCACGAACCCTTCCGGCACCTCGAACATCTGCGCCGGTGCCGGCTGGCCAAGAAAACCGCTCAGCAGCAGAACCAGAGCCGCCGGCAGCAACCGGCGGGATCGTTGCCAAGTGTTCAGGGCAGACCAGCAAGCCATGTCGTCATCGCCTCAAGTGCCGCCGGCAAAACCAGCACATCCCAGTGACCGCAATCCGCGACGTGGCGCACCGAGCCGTGCGGTGCGTGGGCGGCCACCATTGGGGCATAAGACGAGGGGTAGAAGCAATCGTCCCGATCACCGACGACGATGAGGAGCGGATGTCGGGGACGGATTGCCGCCAAGCCGCGCTTCCAGCTTCGCGGGCCGAAGGCAATGGCGGTGCAGAACGACCAACGCAACGCCTCCAACCCATCGCGAGGCGTTTCAGGCTGACTGAACGCGACCACGGTGCGGTTATTGAAGCGGCGTATGCCGAGGCTGTTTAGAGTCACAAGGCTCGCCATGCGAACCAGATTTGGCCGAGCCCAACCGCCGATGGACGGCCGGGTCGAGGGCGCCGCGGCACCCAGGTAAGGTGCGAGGAGCAGGTAGCCGTCAACAAGTTGGCCGGCGCTTTCGGCCACACGCACGGCGAGGCCGCCGCCGGCTGAAAAACCGCCGAGAACAACGAAAGCACCGGGCTGGCCAACCCGAACAGTTTCGATGACCTCAAGCACGTCGTCGCGGAGGACATCGAACCCGGTCACCGCATGTCCGGCCGGACCGCCCGACAGCCCGTGGCCGCGGATGTCGATGGCATACACGGTCGCCAGCCGGGCGTCGGCGATGGCGCGGGAGAGCGTGTGCATATGCGCGGAATGACCGGCGGCGCCGTGCAGCAGCACAACGGCCCGCTCGGCGGCACCAGGATAGCTCCGGTAGGCGAGCCGGAATCCGTCCCGAAGGGTGACATAAACCGGCTCGGGCAGGTCCGAGCGATCGGCATCGTAAAGTCGCTGAAAACTTGCCGCCGGCACTTGGGGGATATCCGCACCCAGCATGACGCGGACGCCCTGCGCCAAGCTAAGGAACGTGGGCCATTCGCTTCCCGCGCCGCTGCGTTGCCCGCCTTCGCCTCGCCCCCCTTCGCTTCGCGGACGTGTGGCCGCTGTCGCCATATCGTTTCGCTTTCAACCGGCGGCGGCGTTCGCCGGCAAGATCGGTGCCGAGAACGGCAGCACAGTTCACCCCGCGGGCCAAAGGGCCGGCGGGGTGCCAACTTAACTCGGCTTGGTTCCGGCGACGATGAAGATCGTCATCCCGCCGAGGAACCGGCCGACGCTGTTTCGCTCGAACAGCTCACCCAGCCATCGTTGCGCCTGTTCAAGCTCAAGCGCGCCGCTGCGGACAAGCGCCTCGGCGACGGCCGACAAATTAAGGATGCGTTCGCCCGGCTCCGGATCGTTGATGACCATGGCGCGGGCCTCGATATGCACGTTGGTGAGGCCGGCATCAAGGAACAAGTCCACCAGCGACCGGGCGACGAGGGGATTGGCCACCGACCGTGCAACGCCATCGAGGATAACCCGGCCAACATCAGGCATGCTGGTGGTTGCCCAAACGCTGGCCATGTCCGGCTCGCTGATCACCACCCGGCCACCCGGCCTCACCGCGCGGACGAGTTCCTTCAGCGCCTGGGCCGGATCCGCGACATGCACAAGCACCCGGTCGACGCGGACGGCGTCGAACGCAGCGTCGTCGACGCCGAGGCTGTCGATACCGGCGCGGACGAAGTGGAGGTTGGCGGCCGCGTCGCCATGGCGCCGCGCCGCTTCGGCGAGCATCGCGTCGCTGACATCGAAGGCAGTCACCGATCCGCCGGTGCCGACCAGACCGGCCAGCGCACGCGCGTCCTCGCCGGTTCCGCACCCGACATCGCCGACGTGGGCGCCCGCTGACACTGCCATCAACCGAAACGTCTCGGCTTTGTATTGGCGGAAGAAGTCGATGGCTGACATGACATCGAGGCGGCCGACGAAATCGGCGGCATTTGCCTTGTCGATCGTGGCAAAGCCGCCGAGAAGGTTCGCGGAACGGTCAACGACGGATGATTGCGGCATCGATGTCGTGTCTCCTCTCAACGTCCGTTAGAAGCGATACAGCAGCCGAGCGGCGATGGTGTCGCCGCGATTGCTGGCATTGGCGCGGACGGTGGTTGTCGTCTCAGCCGCCGTGCCGGCGAAGAACGTGCTCTCCCGATCAACGTCGGCGTCTTCGAAAAACGTGTGCGCGTAGGCGATATCGAAACGAAGGTTTTCCGTCGGCGCGTAGCCGAGACCGGCCGCGAGCCAGTATCGGTCGCCGTCGGGCAGGGCGGTGTTGCGGGTCGAATTGCGGGGCGGCGTCTGGTCGAACTGAAAGCCGCTGCGCACGGTCCACGCCTCGTCCAGCGCATATTCGGCGGCGATTCCGGCGGTGATCGAGTTGCGAAAGTTTTGGTCGCGCACGTCGTCGGGCGCATCGTCGGACTTGATCCGCAACTCGTCGAAGCGGCTCCAGCCAAACCAAGAGCCGCCGGTAAGGAGCGTCAGTTGCGGCGTCGCCTGATAGGCGACATCCACGGTGACGATGTCGGGGAAGTCCATATCGGTTTCGGCGTCGAACCGGCTCGTCGAGCCGCCGAGAGTGGCCGGCGTGCGGACGCGCGCGTTGCCCTCGATGTTGTAGTCCATCGCCGAGCGGTAGTGAACGCCGATCCGGATCGCGTCCATCGGCTGAACCAGCACGCCGGCATTGAAGCCCCATGCCCAGTCGTCGCCTTTGAGCCTCCCATAGCCGTCGGTCGAAGCACTCGGTCCGCCGGGAGCGAACGGATCGGGGATTGCGTTGGTCAGCTTGGCATCGGCGTGCTGGATGTCGATGCCGCCGCCGATGGACAGATAGTCGGTGATCCGATAGGCGGCGACGGGGCCGATGTTGACGACCGTCAGCGACGTCTCGACCGAATCGTAACGACCGAACCAGTCGTCGGTGTAGTCGACGCCGATCCCGAACGGCATCGTAAGCCCGAAGCCGAGCCACAGGTCGTCGCCCACGGCGGGAAACGCGACATAAATGTTGGGGATGACGGCCGGATCGATGGGATCGCCGCCATTGTTACCGGATACCGGCACCGACGCGCCGAGGGTGCCGGGACCGCTCGCCGACGAGCCTTCGTTATCCATGTCCAGTTTTAGAAACAGGCCACTGGCGCCAACGCTGATTTCCGGTCCTGGAAGCGCCGTCATGCCGGCCGGATTGGCGAACACCGTCGCCGAGTCGCGCGCGATTGCGGCGTTGCCGACGAACGCCCGTCCGACGCCGTCGACGCTCTGCTGCGGGATGTAGAAGCCGCCGGCGTTGGTTTTCCCCGGGGCGATGATGCCGGCGGCGATCAAGCTCATGCCGATGATGGCGGGGCGAGCGATCGAGCACGTCCGTGGAACCGCGCGAAGACCGGACGGCGATACGCGGGCTAATCCGTTGTCCACCCTTGCCTCCCCCGAAAAGGTGTCCGGACAGCCGCGCACGACCGATATCGAGCGGGTTGCCGGCATATCGACCCGTCACATTATGCTAACCGCTGTTGACAAGCCGTTAATAACCCAACTGGGGGTGGAATGTACCGTAAGTCAGTCGGTTAAGTCGCGATCCTTATTTGAAATAATTCTCCAAATTGCCACGATTGTGACATTTTCACCGCATTGCCAGAGCCCCATCAGCGGCGGCGGATGGTGGCGGCAATATCGTCGCTTAGGACGCCCAGCGCGTTGCTGAGAGCGGCCACGGTGTCGTCAACCGTTGCGCCGGCAGGCTGGCGCACCTCCGTACGGCTGGCGGCCACTTCGGCGCCACGTGCGTTCAGCACCCGCCACTGCGCCGACATGACGGCGGACCCGTCGGGGTCGGCGTCGAAACGCGCGAAATCCACGTCAACGGTGACGGTGGCCGTCGCTTGCGGACGCGCGGACACGACAAACACACGCTCCGACTTCAGCCGCGCCGCCAAGTTGCCGGCCAGAACGCGCGTGATCGCCCCGTCGAGGGGTTCGCCCCAGCGATGAAACTCGGACAGCTCAAGCGTATGCGCGCTCTCGCGGCGGACGATCTGCGGCCGGTCGAGATAGGCCGGCAGCGACACCGGTTCGACGCCGACGGCAACGCTGTCCGCCGCCGGGGCCGCCACGCCTTTCGGCGGCGTCGTGCTCAGAAGATAAAATCGCGACGGTTCCGTGAGCGCACAGCCGGCGAGCACGCCCACGAACACGAGAAGTGCCAGGCATCGGCAGCGGCCGATGCTGTGTTGGGACATCATGGTGCCGACCCTTTTCCTCGGATGAGCGCTTCAGGATGGCGTTCAAGATAGTCGGCAAGGACGCGCAGCGCGCGCGCGGCGCCTTTCAGCTCGGAAAGCAGTTGAACGACGTCCTGCTGGACGGGTGAGCCGGCGCCCACCGAGCCGATGGCGCTGTCAGCGCGGCGAAGCGTCGCCTCCGCGGCCTCCATGGTGCCGCGAATGGATTCCAGCAACGGCTGAACCTGTTGCAGAGACTCGATCGCACCGGTAAGCGCCGGCGACGTGATGAGCGCGCGCGTGCTGTCGATGGTTGCTCGCATCTCGTTCACCAGGTCATCCAGGGGCAGACTGGCGATCTTGTTGAGAATTCCGGTCGTCGACCTTGTGATTGCCTGAATGTCCGAGGGAACGGTGGGGATCTCCGGATATTTGCCAGAACGATCGAGCGGCTGTGCCGGTTCGTCGGGGAAGAAATCGAGAGCCACCGCCAGTTGCCCGGTGATCAGGTTGCCGAGAACAAGCTGTGCCCGCAAGCCCTGATCGACCAGCGCCTCCATGACCTTTTGGGCTCCTGTTTCGGTCTCGTGAACCATGCGTATGCGCTCCGGCTCCAGATTGACGATGACCGGGATGCGGACGGTTTGTGCCTTCGGGTCGTATTCGAGCCTAACTTCGGATACCGCACCTATCTTCATGCCGCGAAACTCGACCGGCGCGCCCTCGCTGAGACCGCGCACCGAACCGTCGAAATGCAGCAAGTACGGGATCTTTTCCGTGTATTGGGCCTCGGCAATGGTCTCGTAGCTATCGTACAGTCGAAACGCCGTGTGCGGGACGCTCTGCGGTCCGTCGGCGAGGTTGATGGGCGTCTCGAAGGCGATACCGCCGGAGAGCACTGCCTGAAGCGATTCGGTGCTGACCCGGACGCCCTCGGCGCTCAGCGACATGTCGATGCCGCTGGCGTTCCAGAAGCGGCTGCCGTCGCGGATGATTTGGTCGTGCGGCGCCTTGATGAAAACGGTGATGTCGATGTCACGTTTGTCTTCGGCGAAGGCGTACCCCATCACCTCGCCGACCTGAATGCCGCGAAAGTAAATCGGCGAGCCGATGCTGATCGACGGTAGACGCCGCGCTTTCAGCGTGTACTCGGTCCCGGGGACATCGGAGCGGACGACCGGCGGCACCTCGAGGCCGACGAACGTGCGCGACGGATCGCCCTCGCCCGGCTCCATTTCGATGTAGGCGCCGGAAACGAGGGTGCCGAGACCGGAGATGCCGGCGGCGGTCAGCCGCGGCTTGACGACCCAGAAACGCGTATCGGTTTTCAGGTGCGGGGCTGCGTCGCGATCCATGCGCGCGGTAACGACGACATGGGACAGGTCGTCCACCAGGTGGATGGAATCGACGACGCCGAGATCGACGTTCTTGTGCTTTACCAGCGTCTTGCCGGCCTCGAGCCCTTCCGCGGTCTGAAACGACAGCGTGATCGTCGGTCCTTCCTCGGACAGCGTGCGATAGAACAGCCATCCGGCGATCGCCACCGCGAGGAGCGGGATCAGCCAGATGATCGGTATCCGGGGCTTCCGACGTTCGACGACCGCATCGGCGGGCAGTCCGTCCGCCACTGCGCCCGTCCCGGCGCGCGTCTCTCTATCCGTCATCGGCTTCCCCTGCGGCTCCCCCTGCCCTGTCCCAGATCAACCGCGGGTCGAAGGTCTCCGCGGCGATCATGGTCACGACGACGACCGCCGCGAACGCGTTGGCGCCAATTCCCGGCTCGATGGTGGCGATGGATCCCAGCTTCACCAGCGCCACCAGGATCGAGATCATGAACACGTCGATCATCGACCAGCGCCCGACGCCCTCGACAATGCGATAGAGCTTGGTTCGTTCGCGCCGGCGCCACTGCCAGCGCATCTGCACCGAGATGAGCAGGAAGGCCAGGCTGATCAGCTTGAGCATGGGAACGGTGATGCTGGCAAAGAAAACCAGCAGCCCCAGCGGCCACATGCCCGCCTGAAACAGCGTGACGACGCCGCTCAAAATCGTGTCCGGCTCGCCACGCCCGAACGATATGACGGTCATGACCGGATAGATGTTCGCCGGGATGTACAGAATGGCGGCGGTCAGGACCAGCGCCCAGGTGCGCGCCACGCTCTCCGGCTTGCGACGGTGGACGCTGGCGCCGCAACGGGGACACGCCTGATGCCGATGCGCGCCATCCATGGGCACCACCGCTTGGCACGCGTGACAGGACGCCAATGGTTGTGACCTGGCCTTATCGGGTGCGGGCGACGGATTCGGTGCCAGGCGGTCCCAGACATCCTTGGGCTCCAGCGCCGCATCCGACGCGATGAGCAGAACCATCAGCGCGGCGAAGGAGAAGAGCGCTACGCCCAGTTCCAGCGTGGCAAGGTCCCTCAGCTTTACATAAGCGACGAACACGCCGAGCAGATAAACCTCGGTCATCGCCCACGGCCGCAGCCGCTCGACGGCGCGGAACACCCATGCGCCGCCGGGCGGCCGGCGACCGGCTTGAAGCGGTGCGAGCACATACAACAGGCCGGCGATCTTGAGCAACGGCGCGACAATCATCGTAAACAGCACGAGCACGCTCAGGAACAGCATGTCCTGGTTGAACAGCGAGAGAACGCCGGAAACCAGGATGCTCTCCTGGCGCCGGCCCTCCATGCTGAAGGTCATGAAGGGAAAGCTGTTGGCGACGACGAAAAGGATCAGCGCGGCGGCGGCGTAACTCAGCGTGCGCTCGATGCTGTTGCCGCGGTGGCGGGACAGGAACGCATCGCAGCGAGGACACCTGGCCGACGCGCCCGACGTGAGCGATGGCACCCGGACGAGTCGGCCGCAATCGGGACACAGGCATAATGAGGAGGAGCGCACCGCAGGCACGGCCATGAGGTCAACCCGTTACATCCGCTACCCGCGCCATGGCCAGCGTTGACCGAACTGTTCACATTCCGGCAGGATCAACCCTTTGCCCCCATCATCCACCAGCGCGGATGCTTGCGCCTCGCGAACGAGTCCAACCGCGCGCCTGGAACCCGCCAATCATCAGCCGACGAGGCACAATTCCCATGAGTGTCATACTGAGAAACTCACCCCACCGCTACGGCGTTGTCGCGCTGAGCCTGCACTGGCTGATTGCCGTGCTGATTGTCGGGATGCTGATCCTGGGCACGGTGATGGTCGACCTGACGCCGGGCTCCTCCCTGCAGTTTCAGCTCTACCAGCTTCACAAATCGTTTGGCATCACCATTCTGGCGTTGAGCTTGGCGCGCCTTGGCTGGCGGCTGGCAAACCCGGCGCCGCCGCTGCCCAACGACCTCCAGCCGTGGGAGCGGTTTCTCGCCCGCGTCACCCATGTCAGCTTCTATGTCCTCATGATCGGGATGCCGCTCACCGGCTGGATGGTGGTCTCGGCGTCGGTGTGGAACGTGCCGACGGTGCTGTTCGGCACCATCCATCTGCCGCACCTGCCGATCCTCAGCACGCTGGAAAACAAAAAACCGGTGGAAGATGTGTTGAAAGAAATCCACGAGTCGGCCGCGTGGGTGGTGATAGCGCTGCTCGTCCTGCACGTCGCCGGCGCGCTTAAGCATCACCTGGTGCTGAAGGACGACGTGCTGACGCGCATGCTGCCGGGACGGGACCTGATCCGCCGCTCGGAATGATTTGGGAGATCCTTGGGCGATGAACGCGTGGACGATCCGTTTCGCGGCTTGGCTGCTCGCCGTCGCGGTGTCCGTCGCCGCTGCTGTCGCTGGTGCCGGGACGTGGAACGCCGTTGACGATGCGGCGACGCGGAGCGCCGTTGATGCGGCGACGCGGAGCGTCGGCGACGCGGGCACCCTTGGTTTCGTCGCCACCCAGGCCGGCCAGCCCTTCGAAGGCCGCTTCAAGCGTTTTCAGACGAATATCGCCTTCGATCCGGACGACCTGGCCGCCAGCCGCGCCGACGTCACCATCGACATGGCGAGCGCCGTCACCGGCGATCCGCAAAAAGACGCCGCGCTGCCGTTGCCCGAGTGGTTCGACGTCAAAACCCATCCGCACGCGCACTTCATCGTCCGCTCATTCCGCCACGTCGGGGGCGACCGCTTTGAGGCGGCCGCCGATCTGACCATCCGCAACGTCACCCGCGAAGTCGTCCTGCCGTTCGAGTTTACCGCCGACGGCGACGGGGCCAGGGTGACGGGCGACCTCGACATCGACCGCTCCGACTTCGGCGTTGGCCAGGGGCCGTGGACCAGCGACCAGTGGATCGGACATCGGGTGACGGTGACGATCAGCCTCAGGGCCGTGCCGGCGCTGCGATAACCGTATCGTCCCTAGAGAGCGGCAATCGCGGTGGTGACATCCCGCCGGGCGCACCATGTTCCGTGAAACGACGCCGGAACAGGAGGCGGGACCGATGATCGATCTTTACTACTGGACGACCCCCAACGGCCACAAAATCACCGTGTTCCTTGAAGAAGCGGCGGTGGACTACCGGATCATTCCGGTCGACATCGGCAAGGGCGAGCAGTTCGCGCCGGAGTTCCTGCGCATTTCGCCCAACAACCGCATGCCGGCCATCGTCGATCACGCGCCGACGGACGGCGGCGCGCCGATTTCGGTGTTCGAGTCCGGCGCCATTCTTCTCTACCTGGCGGAGAAAACCGGCCGGTTCATCCCCACCGATATCCGTGACCGGGTCGAGGTTCTGCAATGGCTGTTCTGGCAAATGGGCGGCCTGGGACCGATGGCGGGCCAGAACCACCATTTCGTGCAGTACGCGCCGGAACAAATTCCTTACGCCATCGATCGCTACGTCAAGGAAACCGAGCGTCTGTATGGCGTTCTCGACCGGCGCCTCGCCGATCGCCCGTTCCTGGCCGGCGAGTATTCCATTGCCGACATGGCGAGCTATCCCTGGATCGTGCCGCACAAGCGTCAGCAACAGATTCTGGACGATTTTCCTCACCTGAAACGATGGTTCACGGCGATCCGGGAGCGGCCGGCGGTCGTCCGCGCCTATGAAAAGGCGGACGCGATCAACACCCAGCCGGTGGTGACCGAGGAGAGCCGGTCGATCCTGTTCGGCCAGGGCCGCGCCAAGGCGTAATCGCGGGTCATCCGTCGCTGCCTTTTTAAACCGGCCGTCCATGAAAGGGCGGCGCGGGCAAAGCTCCTTTTCCGGAATTTTGTCTTTTTGCAGGGCCTGATGGCGCACGTCACAGGCAATTATAGCCTATGTTAGGAAATATTTCTTGACCGCCATATCGATGTTCCGTATTTGTTCTCGTGTTCGCCAGCCATCTAGGGCCAGACAACACGATGAAAAACAAACAATGTCGACGATTAAACGGAGAAGGCGCGGCGGAGGTGACGACGCATGCAGGGCAGGAACAAAGTCTGACACCCGAACGGCTCCGGCGAACGGTCCGCACATGCAGCAGCCGCTTCGGGAGTCCGATATGATCGACGCCGTCACCTTCGAAACCGCCCATCACCTGGGCGACATTCTGCCCGCCCTGCTCCGCCTCCGCTTCCGGATGTTCGTCGAACGAAACCGCTACAACGTGCCCCACCACCGGCAGATGGAATGGGACGCGTTCGACACGCCGGCGGCGGTGTACTTCGCCTGGCGCGACGATAAAGGAAAACCGCGCGCCGCGGCACGCCTCATTCCGACGACGTTCCCCTATATGATCAAGGAGCTGTGGCCGGACATGGTCGACAGCGGCGCGCTGCCGGCGCGAGCCGACACCTGGGAAATCAGCCGCCTAGGGGTCGATCGTGGCCTTACCGCCGCCGAGCGCCACCGTATCCTCGGCGAGTTGATGTGCGCGTCCGGCGAGTTCGCGGCGCTCTTCGGCGTAAAGTCCTACCTGCTGGTCACCCACCTGCAGGTGATCCAGAACACCGTGCTGGCCTGCGGCAACACGGCGGAGGTGCTGGGCAAGTCCTCATCGCTCGGACGGTTTCCCGTCGTCGCCGCACGAACCCCGGCGACCGCCGACGCGCTCGATCGCGTGCGCCGGCACTACGGCATTACGGGAACGGTCCTGCGGATTGCCGGAGAAAGCGCGGCGTTGGCGGCTTAGCCGTCAACCGGAACGTCGCTGCAGCGATGCAGCAGCGACATCACCATCGCCCGCGCGCGCCGTTCGCACACTTCGGCGAAGCGCTCCGATTTCCCGGCTTCGTGCCGGGCGCGCCGGGCCGCCTCGACGTGATCGCGGGTGATCCGGTCATCCCCGCCCGCTCGTGCGCGACGCGCCGCCGCCAAATGACGGTGAACGTCGCCCCGCCGCCGTCGGGCGCTTCGGCGCAGGCGCCGGGCCTCGTCGGTCAGCCGGCGAAGGCGGTCGGCAAGGCCGGTCTCGGCAGAAGCCGTGCCGTTACCCGGCGCCACCGCGGCCTCCGCGCGTCCGGCGAACGCCGTCGATGCGATCCAGAACGGAACCGTCGGAGGGTTTCCGATGACGAGGGACGATGGGCGGGCCATGGCGGACTTCCTTGCATCCGGTACGCGTCCCCGAGGGGACCGCATGACCACCACACTACCCCTGGTCAATACCGGGCAGCCACCCACTGAATCCAGGGGGTGCGGGCCGAACGCTCAAAACAGGATGCGCATATTCAGCCCAAACGTGGTCGACGAACTGTTCGCCCGACCGCGCACGTTGACCTCGCTCTCAAGCGCCGTCGCCTCGAAGTAACGCCGGGTCAGGTCGATTTTGGCGGTTTCCCAGATGGTGTGGAAAAGGGCCGCGTCGACACGGACGTTGTCAGTAATGCGGACGGTTGCGCCCAGGCCGACCGAGTAGTTGTCGGCATCGGGGACGCTCGTCGTCCGGGTGCGGTCGCGTGTAGCCGCCGTTTCGTAACGAAAGCCGAGCCGCCAGCGCCAACGGTCCCCCGGCGCGTACTCGACACCCGTCGCCAAGGCATAGGAGTCCTTGTAATTCTGGAGCGTAATCATGTCGGGCTGACCATCATCCCGTTCAACGCGCACTTCGTTGAAGCGGCTCCAGTTGAACCACTGCCCTTCCGCGAGCAGCGTCCAGTCGCCGGCGACCGTCTGGGCAATGGCGACCGACACGATGTCGGGCAGGCGCAGGTCTGCCTTGCCGTCGACGGAACCGTTGGCGCCGGCGAGCGGACCGGTCAGTCCCGATACCCGGTTGCTGCCGTCGAGCGAGTGGTTGATGCCGGAGCGATAGTGCACGCCGATGCGGGTCGACGGCCACGGTTTCACCAGCACGCCGATGTTGCCGCCCAGGCTCCAGTCGTCGCCTTTCAACCGATTGCGGCCGTCGGTGGCTGCCGTGGGACCGCCCGCCGCCACCGGATCGGGAATGGCGCTGGTCAGTCGTGCCTGGGCGTATTGGATGTCGACGCCGCCGCCGATGGACAGCCATTCCGTCAAGCGAACCGCCAGCGACGGCTGGATGTCGACCGTCGTTAGCTGTGAATCGATGGAATCGTAGCGGCCGAACCAGTCATCGGGGTATTCGGTGCGCAGGCCGAACGGCATGGTAACGCCGAGACCGACCCACACCCGGCGGTCCTTGAGAGGCACGGCGGCGTAAAAGTTCGGCAGCGCCGCCGGTGTGAACGGGTTGCCGCCACCGGCGCCGCTATAGGCGACCGGCTGATTGAGCGTACCGGGCGTCGCGGCGGTCGAGCCGCGATTGTCGAAGTCGGTTACCGGCGCCAGAACGCTGATGCCGAGGCTGATCTCCGCCCGCTCCAGCTCGGTCATGCCGGCCGGATTGGCAAAGATGGTGCTCGCGTCGGACGCCACCGCGGCGCCGCCGGCAAACGCCCGGCCGATCCCCTGAACGCTTTGTTGCGATAAGAAAAACCCCGCCGCTCGGACATGCTGAGGCACGCACACGACAACCAGGATGACGGCAGGCAAACGAAGGGCACGAAGCGGTCTGAGCATCGTTCAGGTCTTCCCCCATTTAAGCGGACCGGATCGTTGTCCGGTCGCGTATCGGCCCGGTTGTGGTGCCGTTTGAACCCTGGCCGCGGTGCTGCACCCTTGACGGCGCTTGCACATCGCAACCTCGATCCTTGACAATACACGCAATATACGCGTAAAAATCCCCAAATGGGTTATCAAAAATAGCAATATGGATTTTTGACGTCATTGCTCCAAACAGGGGGAAAGATCGGTATTTCGCGGCGAGTTCAAAGACCTCGCGACGGGACGGTACGGCGTCCTTCGTGCCATTCTGATAACTCGCCGACGGGCGCCCATCGACCAACGCCGATGTCCTACCCGGATCGCCTTAACGCGGCACGCCTCCGTCAGCGCCTCTTGGCCGGTGATCGCATGACGGCCATCGCGAGTGGCCGCGCGCCGCGCGATCAGCGGCTTGATCATGCGCATCGCTGATTTTATCGAGCGGTCCAACGCCGTCTCGTCGGTGGACGAACTGTTCTTGCTGTTTCAGTCGGCCGTGTCCGGCTATGGCTACGACCGGGTCTGCTTTGCCGCGGCGACGCCGCCGGCCCAGCGCAGCCTCGACACCACGCCGACCGGTCCGGCGCTGGCCGTCAAGTGCCCGGGCGACTGGGTCAAGCACTACCTGCAGAACCGTTATCATGAGATCGATCCGGTTCTGCTGGCGGCACCCGTGCGCCGTCGGCCGTACTTCTGGAGCGCACTGCTTCAGTCCGAACGGCTGTCACCGAAGCAGAAGACCGTCCTCAACGAAAGCGAGGAGGCCGGGATGCGCAACGGCCTTACCATTCCCATCCATGGTCCGCGCGGCGAGAGCTTCCTGGTCAGTTTCGCCGGCGACGGGCCATCGGCCGACGGCGGCGCCTTTCTCGGTCACCTGCACATCCTCAGCACCCAGTTTTATCTCGCCTTTTCCCATGTCGGCCAGCTTCCCTGCGACGTCGTCGACGATATCCGGCTGACGGAACGGGAGCGGGAATGCCTGTCTTGGACGGCGCGCGGCAAAAGCGCCTGGGCGATCAGCATGATCCTCGCGGTCTCCGAGCATACGATCAATTTCTACCTAAAGAGCGCGATGAAGAAGCTGGGAACGACCAACCGCGTGCAGGCGGTGGCCCAGGCGGTTCGGATGGGGCTGATCTCGCCATGATGGTCATTGCCGGACGACACTTTCGCGCGAAGGCTGCCTGAATCATGCCATGGAAAGTGGCCGACCCGATCGCCGCCGCCCGTGAAAAACAGCGGCGCCGGGCGATGGAAGCGGCGCGGCCGAAAAATCGCATCCGCCCCTATCGAACGGCGGCCTGGCGCGACGCGCGGCGGGAAAAGCTTACGCTCAATCCGACGTGCGAATTCTGCGGCACGGCCGAGGCAACGGAAGTCGACCATGTCAACGGCGACCCCTGGGACAACCGTGCCGACAACCTACGCAGCGCGTGCAAGCCCTGTCACTCGGCACGGACCATGCGCGACCAAGTGAACGCCAAACGCCAACGGCGCGATTGACGCCGCCTCGGCAACCGACGCGCCGGTGCTGTGTGGACGCCGCCCCTGCAATCGCTCTAATCTAGCTGTTCAGTTAGGGGTTATCGAGCCTGCGGCCGTTCACCGTCGGGACGCATGCTGGCACTTAACCTTTGAGGGCGGATGCCCGTGAGTCTCGATTTGCGCACACCGCTTCGCGCCCACGCCGAATGGATCGCGCGCCTGCGGGAGCGCGTTTACGAAGACCAGCCCATCGACCCGGAAATGATTCAGCGCGACGATGTGTGCCGGCTCGGTCGATGGCTGATCGAGCAGGCACCGGCCCTTCGCCACCTGCCGGAGTTCGAAGCCGCCCGCGTTGCCCACGCCGCTGTGCATACCGAAGCCGCCCGGTTGGCACGGCTGATGGAGGCCGGCCATCTTCACGAGGCGAAAGCCGCCATCGAAAACAACGGGCGGGTCCGCCGGCAGTCGGCCGCCATGGTCCGCACGTTCACCCGACTCGGCCGGCGGATCGCCCTGGCGCAAGCGGCTAAGACGGCGGACGCGGGCTCCGGCCGCACAACGACGAGGACGCCGCCGGAGGATTAACGCTCACGGCTCAGGTTGACCGAAGGTCAACGGGCGGCCGGCATCGCGATCGTGCAGACGGCCTTCGGTTCCTCGAGCCGCAGAACGATGCTTTCGCTCAGATAAAGCTGGTAGTGGATGCCGTCCTGACCGATGTACCCGGCCCGCAGATCCTGGCCCAGGACGAGCGCTCCCACTCGCGGATCGATGACAGCCGCGCCTTCAATGGCCGCCTTGAAAATACCGCGCGTGCAGAGGCGACGCAGGTGTTCGATCTGCAGCATATCGCTGCCCGGGTAGCGGCGGAACAGCCCGTTGTGCAGCATCGGCGCCAGCACGAGAGCATAGGGGCCCCGCATGCCGGCGTCATCCAGGCGTGTCACGGCGGCGAGAACGTCTTCCAGCGCCCGATCCACGTCGGACCAGTCGCCGCCGTCGACGTTCTGGCGGCCTTTGGCGGTAAACAGGCCGTCGAGGCCGAAATCCTTTTGCCCCTCGTAGATCGTTTCTTCCTCGCGCGCGGCGACGGCTTCGGCCGCCGCTTCCACCGGCGCCAGATTGAGCGGCATGCCGTTATCGAGATACGCGGCGACGCGCCGGATGCTGAGATCGAAGCTCTTCTGCATCATCGGCACCGAAATGGCGCGCCCGATGACGGACCCCGCCTCGCCGGGCCCCGGCTGCCGGCAATACCCGTCGTTGCCCACCTCGATAGAGGTCAGCCCCGGACCGTACGGTCCCTCGACATCGAGAAAACGGCGCGCCGTGAGCATCGCTCGGGCGGCGTTGACCGCGGCCGCGTCGATGCTCTGCCACACCGCCGCCCCGAAAGCCGCCTTGTCGCGGTTGAGATAATCCATCGCCCTAGCCCTCGTTATCTTTCAGCGTGCCGACGGTAAACTGGCGAACGGCGTCGTCTGGCGCTTCCGCCTCCCCGCCGCCGCCGTTGCCGCCCTCGGTTTCCTCTTCCTCAACTTCGGTGATGGGCGCTTGTGTGAACAGATAGGTTCGCAGCTGCGTGTCCCATTCCGCATCGCTGCGGCGCATCCACTCCAGCACCATGCAGGCGTGCTCCATTTCTTCGCGCATGTTGTGCAGGAGAATCGCCTTCAGCGCCGCATCCTCGCAATCGTCAGCGCGTTGCCGATACCAGTCGGATGCTTCCAGTTCTTCCATCAGCGATACGATCGCCTGATGCAAGGTGAGCGTGTGCAGGCTCATCCGCTCGCGGGGGGCGTGCAAGTCCTCGCTTGACATGACGTTTCCTTCTCACTCGTTCGATCATGTGACGCCGACGGGCATGGGCCCGGGAACTAAAGGTGGTGCCATCTAGGTATGGTATCCGTTGATGGGGACGGCAACCCGCCGCGACGCGGGATCGCGCACGCGGACAGCCGACAAATCCGAGCGCGGCGCTAGCGAGCCTTGAGCGGCCGCCCGGAGCCGGTGGCGCTCGCACCGTCCTTTAGCGATGCGGGATGGATGGTGCCTCGTCCGCCGTGGCGGGCCCATCCGACAGAGGTGCGGGCGTTTCGATGGCTTCGTTTCGCGCCCGCGCCACCGCCGCCAGTGATCCCAGCATCTCTTCCTCAGCACGGAGCCAGTAGTCGAGCGCGTTGCCGTATTGCCGGCCGGCCGACTCCCACATCATGTATGCCGCGACCTTAATGCGCTCCAGATAAGCCTGCGGCGTCAGCTCGGCCAGATCCTCCGCCCACTTGGACAGCGGCGAGATCCGCTCGGGCGTCGCGGCCGCCCGCAACATGGTCAACACATGCCGTTCGGCGGCCAGCCACACGTCCTGTGCGGCGTCGACCTGACGTTCCGTATGCTCCCACATGCACTGAGCAAGATTGTTTATGCGCTGGACCGGTACCGTTTCCGGCAGCACACCGGGCAACCGGTCCGGCGCATCCTGTACCGCCTGGGCCTGCATCCGCGCGCCGGATGCCATCGCCTCCAGCACCATCTGCTCCGCCATCAGCCAGAAATCCAGCGCGGCGCCGTACGGCTGGGCGGCCGACTCCCACAACGGCCGCGCCAACTCGCGAACCTGCGCGTCAGTCTCCCTATCCATTCTCGTCATCCCGTCGTTATCGCTTTACCGATAACTGTACCGGAAGACCGGACGAAGTTTAAGGAATTCCATCCGTCAACTTCCGGCCGACCGTTGCCCGTTGGGCGGCCGGACGAGGGAGTGCGCGGCTACCGGGCGGACAATGCGGTCTTCGGTGCCTTGGTATGCGTGCCGCCGTGAACATGGAGAAGCGACCGTAACCAGCGGAGAATGCGGACGAATGCCTCGCTGCGCTCACGCTGGGCGCGAGCAAGGTAATACGCCATTTCGTCGTTCGTCGGGGTACGGAAAGTCTCGTTCATCGTCTTACCCTTTCGGTTTAAGGAACCGTTAAAGCAGTTTCACATGTTGCCCATGGGAAAGAAATACGGCATCTTGTCACTTCATTTATGAATGCAGATCATAGCTGAGGGCGCCATGGACCGCGTCGGCGAAATGGAGGTGTTCGTTCGCGTCGTCGAAAAAGGCGGGCTGTCGGCCGCCGCGCGAACCCTCGCCATGACACCGTCGGCGGTGAGCAAGCTGTTGTCGCGGCTGGAGGAACGGCTCGGCGCGCGCCTTCTGCACCGCACGACACGCCGCATCCACCTCACCCATGAGGGCGTCGACTATTATCGACGCAGCGTCAGAATTCTCGCCGACATCAACGATGCCGAGCAGGCGGTCACCCTGGCCCACACCGCCCCGCGCGGCGAGTTGACGGTCAACACCTCGATCCCCTTCGCCCATTGCCAGATCGTGCCGATACTGCCGGAATTTCTCGCTCTGTTCCCGGACGTGCGGGTCGAGCTGCTGGTCACTGACAACGTCATCGATCTGGTCGACGGCGGCATCGATGTCGCCATCCGGATCAACGCCCGCAAGGATTCGAGCCTGATCCTCCGCCAGCTTGCCCTCGATCGCCGGATCATCTGCGCCTCGCCGGACTACCTTCGTCGCCACGGTACGCCGGAGCACCCGTCCGATCTCCGCCACCACAATTGCCTGGCGTGGACGGGCCACCACAACGCTCTGAACGCCTGGCCGTTCACCGGTCCGGAAGGCCCGTACTCTCAATTGGTCGGGGGCAACACCCGGGTGGACAACGGTGAGACGCTGTACGAAGCGGCTCTGGCCGGTGTCGGCATCGGCCGCCTGGCCGAGTTTCGCGTCGGCGCCGATATTCACGCCGGCCGTTTGGTGGCCCTGTTGACCGACCATCACCGGATCGAAACGTTTCCCATCGATGCCGTCTATACCCATCGCCGGCATCTTCTGCCGCGAGTGCGCGCATTCGTCGACTTTCTGGCGCATCGCTTCCAGCCGGTTCCGCCGTGGCGGATCGGCATGCCGGCGGACATGGACCGCAAGGTGTGATACCGGAATGCCGCGAAACCGCTGGCACGGTGGCGGCCAGCCGGGTAGACTGCCCCGTACGATAGTTTAAGCCCTGTTATCAATACGTTGAACACGAACGCGGCAATCGCTTACCGCGCCCGAGGCACGCATAGATATGTCCTACATCATCAACGCGCAGAGCGGCGACTGGGAGGTCGTGATCGGCCTCGAGGTGCACGCGCAGGTCATCTCGCTGGCGAAGCTGTTCTCCGGCGCTGCCACGGATTACGGCGCCGCGCCCAACACTCAGGTCAGCTTGGTCGACGCGGGATTTCCCGGCATGCTGCCGGTGCTCAACGGCCTTTGCATCGAACAGGCGATCCGCACCGGCCTCGGCCTGAACGCCCGGATCAATCTGGAGAGCGTGTTCGAGCGAAAGAACTATTTCTATCCCGATCTGCCGGCCGGCTATCAGATTTCCCAGTATCAGCATCCCCTGGTCGGCGAGGGGTGGGTGAGCGTCAATCTCGCCGACGGGACGTCCAAGCACATCGGCATCGAGCGTCTGCACGTCGAACAGGACGCCGGGAAATCCCTTCACGACCAGGACCCCGGCAACACCCTCATCGATCTGAACCGCGCCGGCGTGGCGCTGATGGAAATCGTCTCCAAGCCCGACATCCGCTCACCGGAGCAGGCCGGCGCCTACCTTCGCAAGCTGCGGGCGATCATGCGCTATCTCGGCACCTGCGACGGCAACATGGAACAGGGCTCCATGCGCTGCGACGTCAACGTCTCGGTGCGGCCGGTGGGCGAGAACGAGCTCCGGACGCGCGCCGAGGTGAAGAACGTCAACTCAGTGCGCTTCGTCATGCAGGCGATCGAGCGCGAGGCGGAGCGTCAGGTCGCCGTCTACGAACAGGGCGGCACCGTCGATCAAGAGACGCGCCTCTATGACCCCACGAAGGGGGAGACGCGCTCCATGCGCTCGAAGGAGTTCGCGCACGATTACCGCTATTTTCCCGACCCCGACCTGCTGCCGTTGAAGCTCAAGGCCGAGGAGGTCGAACGCATCCGCGCCACGCTGCCGGAACTGCCCGACCAGCGCCAGCAGCGCTTCATCGACAGCTATGGTTTGTCCACCTACGACGCCGACGTGCTCGTCGCCGAGAAGGAAGCGGCCGAATATTTCGAGCAGGTGGCCGCCGGCCGCGACGGCAAAATCGCCGCCAACTGGGTCATCACCAACCTGTTTGCCGTGCTCAACAAGCTGGGCGTGCCGATCAGCCGGTCGCCGATCTCGGCAGCCAACCTGGGTCGGCTGATCGACCTGATCGCCGACGGCACCGTATCCGGCCGGCTCGCCAAGGAGGTGTTCGAGATCATGGCCGAAACCGGCGCCGATCCGGCCACGATCGTCGAGGAACGCGGGCTCAAGCAGATCAGCGACGAGGGCGCCATCGAGACGGCGGTGGACACCGTCATCGCCGCCAATCCGGCACAGGTCGACGAATTCCGTGCCGGCAACGCCAAGGTCCTCGGGTGGATGGTCGGCCAGGTCATGAAAGCCACCGGCGGCAAGGCCAACCCGCAGACCGTCAACGCGCTGTTGCGTCGCAAGCTGAGCGACGGATGAGGCTGCCGCCGCCGGCCGCCGCGGGTCTTGCCGTAGCGGTTGCCCTCCTCGTTTTACTGACGGCGCCGGCGGCGGTCCCAGCCCGGACGGGCGACGAGCCATTTGCCGAGGGCCGCTTGTGGCGGGTGGTCCGCGACGGCCAGCCGCCGAGCCACGTGTTCGGCACCTTTCACATTCCGGACTCCCGTGTCGTGCCGCTTCGGGCTTCGGTGACCGAGGCGCTGGTACGCGCCGAGGCGCTCCTTCTCGAGCTGAACCCCGATGACCGGGACGGCATGGCCTCGTTCACCTTCCTGCCGCCGGGCGTGAGCATCACCGACTGGATCGACGGCGCGTCCACCGGCCGGCTGCTGGCCCTCGGCCGCGACGCCGGCATACCCGAGACATACGCCCGCCGTTTGCGGCCGATCGTGCTCGCCACGCTGTTGAGCCTGCCCGGCGAGGTCCGTCGGCGCCAGCAGGATGGACTGGGCGGTGTCGACGTGGCACTGGCGGACGTGGCACGCGCCAATGGTGTGCCGATGATCGGCCTGGAAACGGCCATCGAGCAGGGCGAGGCGATGGTCGCGGTCGAGCACGGTCACGAGGCGGCCATTCTCGACGGCATCCTCACCCAGCATCCGCACCGCCGGGAACGCTACGATGCGCTGGTCGACGCGTATGTGGCCGGCGAGGTGCTGCGGTATCTCAACGAGAGCCTGGCGCAGCTCTCCGACGAGGATGCGGACCTGGCCCGCACCTTCCTCGATGTCATGATCGTGCAGCGAAACGGACGGATGGTGACGCGGATGGGGCCTTACCTCGACCGGGGCAACATGATGGTCGCGGTCGGCGCCGCCCACCTGCCCGGCTCCGACGGCATTCTCAACCTGCTGGCCCGGCGCGGCTACCGCGTCGAACGGGTCGAGTAGCAGCACCCGCCACGACCGCCGAGCGCTGATTCATCACACGTCCTCAAGATAAGCTTCGTGCGTGCCATCGAAGCCCGACGTGGTGCCGCCGAACAGGACCTGGATGCGTTCCACGGTCGGCCGGCAGGCGACGAGCGCATCGACACACGAGGGATCGAACATGGCACCCGCCAGCGTGCCGAGACGCGCGAACGCGTCATCGTTGGACCACGCGTCCTTGTACGGGCGTCGTGATGTGAGCGCGTCGAAAACATCCGCCACCGTCACAACCCGCGCTTCCAGCGGGATCCGGTCACCGGCGCGGCCTTCCAGGTAACCGGAGCCGTCGAACGCCTCGTGATGGAATTGGACGATGTTGCGAAGGATATCGATGTGCTGGGCCGACCGGACGCCGAAGCTTTCGGCGATTCGGTCGACGATCTCGACGCCCTTGGCGACGTGGGTTTTCATCACCTCGAATTCGCCGGCGGTGAGGCGGCCGGGCTTGAGCAGGATATGGTCCGGAATGCCGATTTTTCCGACGTCGTGCAGGGGCGCGAACAGAAAGACAAACTCGACGAACTCGTCGTCGATGGCGTCGTCGGGATCCTGATCGGCAAGGCAGCGGGCGATCACCCGTGCGTATCGGGCCATCCGCTCCTGATGGGCGCCGGTCTCCGCGTCCCGCATGTGGCTCACTTCCTTTGCGACGGCCACCGCCGAGCGCAACATGCCGGCGGGCGCCATGGCGTGGATGATCATCAGCCCGATTAGTCGCGCGTACAGCGTGAGGTGGGCGATGGCGGCGGGCGAGAAATAGCCGGGAACCTTGGAATCGAAGAACAGAAAGCCGAACAACATTCCCTGATCGAAAAAGGGCGCGGTGTAGCTGGACCGGTAGCCGCTTTCGACGAGCAGGCGGTTATGTGGGCTTGTCGACTGTGGTGACGACGCGAGGTCGTCAACGACCCGTGGTTGACGCGACCGCGCCAACTCCGTCAAGGACGGTACGTCGGCGAGGCGCGCCTCGTAATGGCTGAACGGAACGGCGGTGCCGGTGCTGTGCACGAAGGTCTTGAGCACATCCGACCAGCGGTCGTAGACGGCCACGGCGACCCGGTCGATCTCCGGCAGTTCGTCACGGAGGCTGTCGTGGATCGACTGAAGCTGCTCCTGAAGCGTCAGGTCATCGCCGAGAATATCGATCACCACGCGAATCCCTTATGATCGGGTCGAGTCGGGTTGGGTCGAGGCAGACTACATCGGCGGCTACCCGTATTCTATAGGTGGCCGGGCGGTCGGCGACACTCGCCCGATAAGCGGTGTGACGCCCGCCGAGAATTTGGATCTCTCCCCCATCCGCCAGCGGGCCCGCTCGGGACGTTTTCTCCAGTGCTAATCGATCCAGCCGAGGACGTCGCGGATGATGGACCAGCGCGGCGGCTGCGAGCCCCGGACCCGGCCAAGCATCCAGTAGTCGTAAAGGCGATCAATGGTGCCGTCGCCCTTGGCATTGAGCAGCCACGTGTTGAGGAAAAGCAACAGATCGGCGTCATCCCGGCCGACGGCGAAACCGAACGGCAAGAACAACGTCGGCACCGGCGTGACCAGACTGAACCGTGGATGGCGAAGCGTCCACGCCGCGCCCTCTTCGGCGGGCGACAGGACCGCGTCGGCATCGGGCAATCCGGCCTCCAAATGGCTGTCCAACGCCGCCTTGTCGTCCAGAACGATTCCCGTTGCTTTCGGCAGCAGGCGAGCGAGAAATTACAGGCTGGCGCGGCTCTTGGGGACGGCAATGCGAAGCCCCTCCCGATTGGCGATGGAATCCCAATCCTGAAACTCCCGTCGGCGATGGTCGCTGACGATGAGACCGACCGCGCCATCGAGAACGGGAGAGCTCATCAGGAAACGGTCCGTCAGCTCCGGCACGATGGGGATGAGCGACATCAAGACGTCGCAGTAAGGAGTGTTGATCCGGTTTCCGGCCTCGTCAATGGAGCGCACGGGGAAGAATTCGATCGATGCTTGCAACACCTTGGCAAACCGGTGGGTCAAGGCGATGTCGAAACCGACCAATTCACCGTCATTATTGAAATATGACGACGGATAGTCATCGGGCTGGTAGCAGACGCGCAACACGCCCTGCGTTTTGATCCTCTCAAGGCTCGACCGTCCATGCGCGTCGTCGGCGATCATTGCCGGCGCATCGCGATAAACCGTATGCGGCTGTGCCTTGTCGCCCAGGTGAAGGCTGTTGAGCAGATCGCCCATGGTGAACGGCACGACATAGACGTACGTGTAAAATGCGCGGATGCCGGCGAACGTCGCGCCGATCAGCGCGGCGGAAAGCACCGCGAAGCGCAGCAGCGGGAACAGGCGGAGCCGGACGGCGCCCTGCAGGGCGTAGGTACCGATGAGCGCCACGGCGACGATGTGCATGGCCGCGAGAAGCGTACCGAAGCGGCTGCCGATCACGTCCACCGTCACGAACACCTGAAACAGGTCGGCCGGCAGACGCAGCAGGTCGAACAGGAACGGCAACGCCAGCACCGTTCCGCCGAACAGGCTGGCGAGCCCGGCGGCCGCCAGGCTCGGATACTGGACGAGATCCACCGGCGACCCGACAAACCAGCCGCCGAACAGCACGAACATCAGAGCCAGGATCGCTCCGAGGTTGGGAAAAGGGAACGCCGCCGGGATCAGGATGTCGATGGACGACTGCTTTTGCTCATCCGGTTCGCCGGCACCGTCGGCGTTGGCGCGCGCCAGCAATTCCTTGCTGTCGGCGGCGAGGACGGGCAGGACGATAAGGACGTTTCCGGTGGCGAAGGCGGTGATCAACGGCCCCCTGAACGTGCGCAGGACATCGCCGTACGCAAGCGGGGTCAACGTCGCGATCAGGCCCGGGATCAGCCAGAAGCTGAGAATGAGCGCCACCGCGACGTAGAGGACGATGTACACTTGCAGGCGCCCCAGATCGGCGACATCGATGGTGCCGGCGGCGCTCGCGGTGATCGCGAACACGCCGAAGGGCGCCAGTTTTCCGACGAAACCGGTAATCGTCACCAGCGTGTCGCCCACGGTCGACAACAGTTCAAGAACCCGGTCCTTCCTGCTCACGTCGATGAGAGCCAAACCGAACAAAATGCTGAACACGACGATCGCCGGCACGATGGCATTGGCGAGCGACGAGAAAATGTTGGCGGGAATGTACAGCCTGAGAAAGTCGACCGTCGGTGCCTCTTCGATCTGGCTGGTGCTGAAAAACGTCGCCGACGGCCAGTCCGGCAGCGCAAGCGGGCTGGCCAGGACGACGACGAGCCCCACGGCCCAGAGAACCAGCAGAACGCTTCCCGCCTTGATGCCGAGGGATGTTGCGTCGTCCAGGGTCAGCCGGCCGAGGGACGTGATCAGCGCAACCACGACATAAGGAATCACCGTGATCTGCAGAAGAGCGATAAACGCATCACCGCCGATTTTCAGAAACGCCACCTCTTCTCCGAAGAACACGCCAAAGATGATGCCGAGGCCAAGGCCGATAAACACCTGGGTCGCAAGCCCTATCCTTCGCTTTCTCTTCTGAATCGCCTCAGGCATGTTTTTACTTACCACCATTCAAACCATTTATACTATGTTTAACTTATTTACCCATCGCAGCCCATGTCGATGCTATGGCCACTGAGCAAAAATACAGTCTGACGATCGTGAACGCATAACCGATCATTGAGCGTCGGGCGAACGGTAAGACAGCCGTACCGCCGAGTACGTCGTCCACGCCCTTGCGTGCGCACCGGTTGGCCTGACGCCGTCGCACGATCCGTCATCGATCAAATACGATAATGCTGGAAAGCGGCTGCGGGCTGATTGATCAAACACACGCGGCTGGTATAGTACGGCTCCTCGAAAGCACTTCTCCCGGATGGGTGGCCGAGCGGTCGAAGGCACTCGCCTGCTAAGCGAGTATGGGCCACAAGCCCATCGTGGGTTCGAATCCCACCCCATCCGCCACTTCCTCGTCTTTCCTCGTTCTCCCTTGTCCGCAGTGGTCCGAAAACAGCAATGATAACAGTGCTGTTGCGTCCACCATCATGTTTGACTGTCCGCCGTTGTGCGTGTACATTGGCTTTTGCGGCATGGGTTGAAGCATGGGTCATATTCGGAGGCCACAACCATGGCGAGAGCGCAGGAAAAGCTATCGGACGCGAAGGTTAGGTCGAACAGCCTGGTGCCCGGCTATCTGAGCGACGGCGGCGGGCTCTACCTTCAGGTCGGACCGACCGGAAGCAAGGCATGGGTGTTCCGGTATCAGCGGAATAAAAAGCGGCGGGAGATGGGACTAGGGCCGACGCACGCGGTGTCACTGTCCCGCGCCCGGAAAAAAGCGGCGGAACTTCGTGGCCTGATCGCCGACGGGCGCGACCCCTTCATGGAGAAGCGTGCGGCGCTCGCCGACGAGCGAGGCACGATGATGTTTCGCGAAGCGGCCAACCTCTTCATCAAGGCTCACAAAGCGGGCTGGCGGAACGAAAAGCATCAAAACCAATGGCAAAACACTCTCGACGCCTATGCGCATCCGCTCCTTGGCGACCTCCCGGTTGCCGCTGTTGATACGGCGCACGTGCTCAAGGTCCTGGAACCCATCTGGACGACGAAGACGGAGACGGCGAAGCGCGTGCGCCAGCGGATCGAGGCCATTCTCGACTACGCTACCGCCCGCCGCTACCGATCCGGCGAGAACCCGGCGCGCTGGAAGGGCCACCTCGACAAGCTTATGGCCAAGCCGACGAAGGTACGCCGGGTGCAGCACCATGCAGCGCTCCCCTATGACGACATTCCAGCATTCATGACCGAGCTCGCCGACCAGCCGGGCGTTGCCGCGAAGGCGTTGGCATTTACAATCCTGACGGCGGCTCGAACGGGCGAGATCATCGGCGCCAAATGGAACGAGATCGACGGCACCGTCTGGACGATCCCCGGTGAGCGGATGAAAGCCGGCCGTGAGCATCGAGTCCCGCTGACGCCGGCGGCTACAGCGATCCTCGTAGAGATGCGTGCCAAATCAACCGGCACTGATGATGACGTACAAAAGGCCCCGGACGGCGACTTCATCTTCCCCGGCGGCCGGGCCGGTAAGCCGCTCTCGAACATGGCGATGGCCGCGATCCTCAAGCGCATGGACCGTGACGACATCACGGTGCACGGCTTCCGGTCGTGTCTCAGGGATTGGGCCGGCGAGCGGTCGAACTTCCCGCGCGAAGTGATCGAACAGGCCCTTGCTCACGTCGTCGCGAAGGGCGCGGAAGCCGCTTATGCCCGCGGGGACCTGTTTGAGAAACGACGCCGGTTGATGTCGGCATGGGAACGCTTCTGCACGACCCCGCCGGCCAAGGGTGATGTGGTGGCAATCGCCCGCCCGGCATAGATCACGATTTGGCGCGGCTAGGCCGACGGGCCGAACGCCGGGACTCCGCACCCGGCTGCCGCACCTCCCCCTGCGGACGCACAGCTGAGGTGCGAGAATGCCTGAGCCTGACGAACCTGATGACGCTCCCGATCCGCTCTTGGCTGAGCTTGCGGCGGCGCATGAGAAGGAACGCCTCGCAGAGAAGTTGGCCCCTTCCAACTGGCCGGCGATCCGTGGGGTGGTGAGGCTTCTCGCCAGGGATGAACACAAAGAGGCGCTGAAATGGGACAGCGCTCTGGGAAGCGCCGTCGCGGCCTTGTGGTTCCTGGAGAAGCACCCGGAATGCAATGCGGTCCTTGCCTTTTTGCGTGAGGGTCGACTGCGCTCGGCGGCAAGGCGTCAGCGTTGTTGGTATGATCATGAAAACGGCCGATGGCGTGACAGAGACCCCGACGAACGCCTCAGAGAATTGTCTCCTCGTTTTTGGCGAATGATCCCGCCAGCCCGGATCAATTGGACGCTCAACGAAGTCGCGCTTGCCGGCGCCGATGATAGATCACCACGGCTGGTCGACGTTCGCGTCGAACACTGCGCCAAGGATGAGAAGAGTAGACTACTCACCGGTGCGGCCGCGCTGGCCTATCTCGATGAACAATCGCGCAAGCAGCAGGAATGCGCCGCGCTACCCGAACCGGCACCGACGACGACGGAGGCCGGCAATCACGTCGAGAGCGGCGATGGGCGGCCGGCCGCTCCGAAGAACAATGGGGGGCGCCCCGCCTACGAATTTTGGCCGCGAGCGCAAAATATGCTTAAGACATGGGGCATTGGTCAGGCGAAGAAAAAGTGCGCCCTCCCGATACAAGCGCGTTTCGAGGATCATCTGGCGAACATCATCGGGCCAATGAACAAGCCAAAAGGCGTCGACCCGAGCGACAGCGTGATAAGACGCTATGCGAAAGCCGTGAGAGAGGAGGTCAAAAAAGAGTTCGAAGGCCTATAACCCGGTTATGAAGGTCCAAAACTAGGTTATCGGCCGACAGGGGTGGATTTCTGAGCGCAAAGAGGTGTCACCAGCAGTTTTTGAAGGTGACACATGAACCAGGCACTCCCCACAGACCGCCTCGCCGTCAGCGTCGATGAGGCCTGCCGCATCCTCGGATGCAGCCGATCGACCTTCTACGAACTTCTCAATGCAGGCTCGATCGCGAGTTTCACGATCGGTAAACGGCGCCACGTTGCCGTTGAGGGCCTTCGCGACCTCGTCCGCCGCGCCGTCGCGGCAGGATCGGTAGAGGCAACATCGCCTCTCAGCGAACCGAAGGAAGATCACCCAGCACCGGGCCGTCGCCGTTTCCCGCGCCGCCGATCGGGCGTCGACTTGCCGGCGGCGTCATGAGGGCGCGGCGATGGACCACAGCACGCGCGACCGCCAGGGCGGGCAGGCGCAAGGCATCGACCGCGACCTCCTGATGAGTTTCGGCCATCCGCCCTGGACTAGGCGGGCCGTGGAACTCATGAACGCCCGCCGCACCTTTTGGCTCGGCAGGCGACGCGGCCGGCGGTCGCCGCCCCCCTATCCCGCTGTCGTCGTTCTGGGCGGGCGGCGATGATGCCGGATGTTGACCTATCGCGGCTCGGGATGCCGCTACCGACGGCGCACGATGCTGAACAAGCCACCCTTGGCGCGCTTCTGATCGACAACAGCGGGCGAGCGTGGAGTGCCGTCCAGGGTGTCGTCGAGTCGGCTGACTTCGCCTATCTGCCACACCGGGCGCTGTTCCGCCACATCGCGACAGAACACGCAAATGGACGACCATGCGATCCCATCTCCCTCGGCCCGGTGGCCAGGTCCGACCCGGCGCTTGCCGACGCGGGCGGTGCGCCGTGGCTCATGCGCCTTGCCGAGGCCGCCCAATCAATTGTCAACGTCGAGGGATACGCGCGGCTTGTTCGCGACTGCCGGCAAAGACGCGACGCGATTGCCGAGATTGACCGGGCGCGCGGACGGCTGTTCGACGTTGGTGACGATGACGCACAGAGGATCGCCGCGACGACGCTTTCCCGGCTACAACCCATCGCCGACGGCACTGGCACGCCATCCCGCTTGATTTCTTGGCCGGCGCTCGATGGCGTCGACGTGCCGGCCCGCGAATGGCTCGTCGCCGACTGGATACCTCATGGCGTCGTGACGGCAATCTACGGCGACGGAGGCACCGGCAAAACTCTTGCCGGGCAAATGCTGATGACGGCCGCCGCGATCGACGGCGGGACGTGGCTCGGGATTCCCGTCACACGATGCCGATCATTCGGCGTGTTCTCCGAGGATGACCCCGACGAGCTGCACCGCCGACAAGCCCGGATCGCTGACCACTACCGCATTCGCCTTGCCGATCTCACCGACATGCTGTGTCTGAGCCGCGTCGGCGAAAACAACCACATGGTGACTTTCGCCGCTGACGGCGAGGCCACCTTGACGCCCTTCTGGTACGAGATCCGGAAACGCGCGAAAGCGCACGGGGCGCGCCTCATCCTTCTCGACACGCTTTCGGAGCTTTACCCCGGCGATCAGAACAACGCGGCAACGGTGCGCGCGTTCGTGAACCAATGCTGCGGGCGGCTGGCTCGCGATTGTGGCGCGGCGGTGTTGCTGACCGCGCACCCCAGCCTGTCCGGCATGTCGACCGGCAGCGGCACCGGGGGAAGCACGCAATGGAACAACAGCGTGCGCTCCCGGCTCTACCTCACCAGGCCGAAGCCCGCGGATGGCGACAATCCCGACGACAACGCGAGAACCATGACCAGGGAGAAGGCCAACTATGCCGCGAGCGGCGCCGGGACCGAGATCCGACTGCGCTGGGAACGCGGGGTTTTCATTCCTGAGGGCAGCGATAGTGGCGGGATGGTTGAAGCCATCGAGAAGAGAACCCGCAAACAGCAGGCACAGGATGCGTTCCTCGATGGGCTGCGCCAAGCGAATGACGGCGGGCGTGATCTGAGCGACCGCAAAAATGGGGCATATGCCCCCAAAGAACTTGTCCAATACCCCGCCTGTAAAGGCTTCCGTATCGCCGACCTGGAGCAAGCCATGTCCTCTCTTTTCGCCGACAAACGCATTGCTATGGTGCCGTTCGGACCACCATCCCGAGGCCGGAAACGGCTTCAAAAAGAAGACAAATAGGGGGTGTGTCCTGTCTTTTCGAGGGTGTACCGGCTTCTCAGAAGCCTTTGATTTCGTTCAATTCAGGGGTGTGTGTGTCCTGTCCCTATTACTACGTAATAGGCAGGGCGCCCTTGGAGGCGCGCCTGCCCGCCTATACGAAGGGCGCCGGCCGATGACCGGCAACCCTCCTCTTGTGCAGTCGGTCTTCCGCGTCGGCAAGCGCTGGCGCGTACATCTGACCGTCCCTGCCATCGCACCTGGCGAAGCCATGGCTCTCGACATGGAGTGGTATCCGGCCGTCCCGGATCGACGACTTAACAAGCGCGAGGCGGCCGACTACCGCCGCGGCCGAGATGCCGCGCTCGCCGAGGTGGCCAAAACCATCGGTGGCGGCGTGCTGGTGCTGGAGGCTTGAGTTATGCGTATTTCCAGGGTGCATGAGCTTTCCGTTCTGAGCGAGGCGGATTTTGCCCGCTTGATTGCGCGGGCCGCCACCGAGTTGAGCCACCTTGTCCCGTTCTTCCGGGCGGCTCGCTACGGCGGGATCGGATTCATCATCCAACCGCCGATTCGACGAACCTTTTGGCCGGTCCGCGATAAGCGCGTCGCCACCGTGGTAGTCCTGCAGGACCCCGCCGGCGGCGGCCCGAAAGCTTTCCACGCTGCGTCGTTAAGACGACTTTTTCACGATGTTGCCCGGGCCGTCATCGTCGCCGCGGCGCCATCCGATGCACTTTACGCTGCGACCGCCTGCAAGGCCGCCGAGGACCAATGCGACATGGTGATCATCGAAACGCCGCCCGACGCCGTCCTATCATGGTACGGAGCGATGGATGCGGAAGGGATCTTAGACCGGAGACCGGCGATCATTCACGCGCCAGAGGATTTTCTAGAGGCGCATGACATCCCGATCTTTGGTTTTCTTGCGGGGGAGCAGGCGATCGTGCACTGACGACGCGGGTGACCCTCGGCTACGATCCGCGAACGTGTTCGAAGGGAGCTGCGTCGCTGCCATCCAAAGCGCTGAGTTTTTCATGATCTCTGAGAGCTGGCAGGCGAGACACGCCATATTCCCTGTCTTCCCCTACCGCTGGCGTCTCGTCGCCTTCGAACAGTTCCTTGCCGTCCTCGGCCTTCAGGCTGACGAGGAGCATTTCGAGCTTGTCGCGCATCTCGTCGCGGGACATGCGATCGACCTGGTTTATGCTGGCCTCATCATCCAGGCGCTCGGTACTGCATATCGAGCGGTCCAGAACTCGGATGCATGCATCCAGGTAAATCTTGGTTCCTGCGGCCGTCTGGAGAAGTTGATCCTTCATAGAGAGGATCGAACGGAGGCCATTGATGGCCATGCTCGCGAGATTTACGTCCAGTTCTTTACGCTGAAGATCGCGAATTGCCTTGGCGACATGAGGCGTCCGGACCAAGGTATGGCCGGCATCTTTGGAGTTGGCATATCCGGCGGCCGCGGCGGCCGGCGTTTGCTTCATCCCGAGAAGAACGACGTTCTCCACGAACTTGGCCTGCTTTTCGGTCAGCCCAGCAAGGTGGGCGGCGAAGCGGCCGGTCTTCGTTCTGGCCTGAAGATTGCCGGTGTTTCGGCCGGCGCCGGTTCCGCTAACGAGGGCGTTCATGGCTGCCTCCGACGGTTGATGGGATACGGCGCACCTTTCACACGCCGCCGGCAAACATGCCGTTCGCGAAGCCGCGGCGCTGGCCAGAAGGTGCGAAGCGAGTAGACCCCCCTCCCTGCCCCGTCGTCGGGCCCTGAGGGAACGTCGAGTAGAGATTTGCTAGATCGCCGGTCAGCCCGAGAAGGTCACTAATCGTCGACCACTCCTGCCCGGCCTGGTTCGCGCGCATCAACTCCATCGGCAACACCTGCGACGATCCCTGCGCGAAGTTACCGTACATGCCGATCCGCTGGCCCGCCGTGTTCATCCCGAGCGCGTTCGACAGGCTGGTGTCGGTGTACCCGCGCATGTTGGCCAGCGTGCTTCCGTAGGCCTTGCTCTCGCTCAGCGCCTTCAACATGACGTCGGCAAGGTAGTTCTGAGCCGCCTTCGGAGCGGTGTCAGCGGCGCCTGGCCGGTAGGATGGGGCGTCCTCGATCAGCTTGTCCGTCGCCGCCGTGCGCTTCGCGGCTGCCTGCTCGCGCGTCTCGTCCTGGTTGCCGCGGTCGAACATGCCGATCGCACCCGACAGGCTCTCGTTCGCCTTCCGGTAATAGTTATCCTGGCGTTCACGCTCGTTCTGAAGCGCCTTCTGGCGGTTTCGCTCGACATCGGCGGCGGCCATGTAGTTGAACGGCGTCTGCGCGAAGCGGGCGCCGGTGGCAACGGCGGCGGGTGCGGCTGCGACCATCATAAAGTACTCCATCCACTGGCTTGGTCTCTAATTCTACCCCTTTTGGGGCAGGTCCGCTAGGATTTTGGTCATACACGCCGCTCCGGTGGCCCAGGATGCGCAAGACGGCTTCGGGCAGTGGGGGGAGGACCGGCGAAGGGGAAGACGCGCATCAGCGGCCTTCCCGGCGGCGCGGCCGTTAGGTAAAGAGACGGCGCCCGGAGGCGCCGCAATGCGGGGGCCGCGGAAGGGTCAGGCGGCCCCTGAGCGAGGCTCGATCGACGCCAATATCAGGCTCCTAATGTCATCGTCTCTTGGCGGTGGCGCGACTTTGCCCGATGGCACCGGACGCACGTCCGGATCAGATCCCAGATACAATCCGAGCCGCCGCATGTCGTCCGGAGTGAGCACGCGGCCGAGGCCATAGCCGGCCACGTCCAGGCCGGTCGCGTCCACGAGGTAGCGGAACGTCGACCACAGCATGCGGTCGCTCACCGCGGCGACATCCCGGATCGCAGCGGCGGTCGCAACACCCTCAATGACCATGGCGCGCACCACGCTGCGGGCGAAGCCGATGAGGATGGCGGCCTCTTCGAGGGATTTCGGCTCAAACATCGCGAGAACTCGAATGAGCATCTCAGCCTTTTCCGATGCGTCACGGTCATGCGTCGGGCGGGTTTCCCGTTCGCATTTCCCGATGAGCTTGGCAACGTCGGTGATAGTCAATTCGTCGGTCATGGGGACGTCCCTCCTGAAGGTGCACGGAGGGCGGAGTCCGGGTAGTCTCGGAATAGCCTCGCATCGGAATATCCTCCGTGCGTGGTCAGCCGGCTCCGTGGCGTTGGCGCGCCGCGGGGTCGGCGCCTGCCGGCGGCAGGTGGGCCAATACTGAGCAGAAATTGGGCAGAACGTCAATAGCGCATATAGTAACTCAATATTGGTAAAGCTATACTTAACAAAATTGTAAAGCTACACTTGACAAAACCGCGGGCCGTTACTTCCCGCACGGTTCCGTCGCTTGAGTTTCTACGATGGATCTGACGAGGATGTCGCTCGCACCGCCGCCGCCGATGTATGGCGCCCCGAGCTCGATGGGACGACGGCGGCTTGCTGAGTCCGCGCATCCGGCCTCTGGTCGAGGATCTGCGGCGCGAATGGCGGTCGCTCGACGAGCGGATCGCCGATTGCCGGGCGGGTGAACGACTTCTACGCCATCTCCCGACCGACGTCTTGGTCCACGCCGACAAAGGCTACGATACGGACCGCCTCCGCCGCCTCATCGAAACCGGCGGAAGCGTCCCCAACAATCCGCCCCGATCCCATCGGCGTTGGAAAAACTGTTTCTCGCCATACCTCTATCGCGGCAGAAACGCCATTGAGCGGATGTCCGGCCGGCTCAAGGACTTCCGACGCATCGCCACCCGATACGATCGCCTCGCCCAGAACTATCTCAGCGCCGTTTGCCTCGCTGCAACCGTCAGCTACGGGTTATGGGTCATCGTGTAATTCGTGGCTGCTTCCTCGGGACCGGCGTGCCGGCACACATTTCTGGTTGTCAAAGCCTGAAGAGAGGAAGCAGCCATGAAACACTATGCGGGATTGGACGTGTCGATGGACACGACGCATGTCTGCGTTGTCGATGAAGAAGGCCGTCGCCGTTCTGCCTACTCGGTCGAGAGCAGCCCCTCGGCGATCGCGGAGACATTGTCGGCGGCCGGGCCAATTGAACGTGCCGTTATCGAGACGGGTCGAATGACGCCAGCGATTTGTCTCGGTTTGAGACGGCTTGGCATGAACGTTGTCTGTATTGAGGCCCATCAGGCGCATCAGAGCTTAAAGGCAATGAAGGCCGACAAGACGGATCCGCATGATGCGGCAGGGCTCGCGCAACTGGCACGGACGGGCTTCTATAAGGAAGTGCATGTGAAGTCAGCAGCTGCTCAGGGCGTGCGGTCGGCGATTACGGCCCGATCGCATCTGGTGGAAGCCCGGGTGCGGCTCGACAACACAATCCGTGGCCTATGCATCGCCTTCGGCATCAAGGTTGGCCCCGGCCAAGGCAGGGACTTCGTCATTCGCGCTGAAGCGGCAGCAGAGATGCCTGGGCTTGGCGAGGCGGTTACGTCGTTGCTCGTCGTTCGTGAGAGGCTTGTGACCGAGATCAAGGAACTCGACCGGTTGCTGAACGATATCGCCAGGCAGTCGGTCGCCTGTCGGCAGCTCATGAGCATTCCCGGTGTTGGCGTGCAAACCGCGACGGCCTTCGCGGCTGCCGTCGATGAGGTGCAGCGCTTCAAGCGATCCCGCGCCGCCGGGGCCTACTTCGGACTGACGCCGCGACGCCATCAATCCGGAAACGTCGACTGGGTGGGCCGCATCACCAAGCAGGGCGACGCCATGGTCCGCAAGCTCCTCTACGAAGCGGCAAACTCCATTTTGACCCGCAGCCGGCAGACGTTCGCCCTGAAAACCTGGGCGCTGAAAATCGCCCGCCGACGCGGGCTCAGAAAAGCGCGCGTCGCGCTCGCCCGCCGCCTCGCTGTCATCATGCACGCCATGTTGCGCGACGGGACTTTGTTCGAAACCTGAGATGCGTTAACCAGAGAACGCCAGTGGTGACGCTCAAACGCTGACCCTATGGCGGCGATCCCGAGAGGGAACGCAGGGACAGACGATCTGCGAAGGGACCGGATGGGCGAAATGATCGAGAGCCCGCGTCTGAGTCATTGCAACGACTGGCCTTGTGAAACCCGATGGAGCACGACCTCCGCAAAACTGCGATGCGTCAGTGCGGACAGATCAATGAAACCCTCGACGGATAACCGCCTAAGCTCCGCGAATTACAGATCCAGAGCCTAGTGCGCAAAATTCCGCTGCAAGTATTCTATGTTCGCGTTCATAATTGACATGAAGTCACCATTTTCTGGTCGGTTGCCGCAGGGATTGAAGACCGTGCTTTGAACACCAAGTTTCCGTAGGCGCTCGGCGATATCTGGAGCTGGGGCGGCTTCCCAGAGCATCAAGTCAGCCGGGTATCTCTGATGCAGTTCGACGAAGTTCTTCCATTCTGCGTCGTTGGGCATCGCGTCGGGCTCCCACATTACGCTTTTCAGATCAAGCGCATATCGTCGCGCCATATACTGGTAAACGGGATGCGATGCGATGATGGGTGGTGCAGGCCGCCGGGAAGAAATAGCGCTCAGCCGAGCATCAAGGTCAAGAAGGTCGCTTTCGAGGGCTCGGTAGTTGGCCGCAAATTCATCTTTGTGTTCTGGCGTCAGGCGCGACAGGGCATCGCGGATCGACTTGGCCTGCTCGGCTGCCTGGGTAAAGTCGAGCCAGGTCGTGAACGCCGTGCCCGCGTGGGAATGCTCTCCTTCGCGCCCGTGGCTGTGCGTTGCTCCACCCTCGGTTGCAATGTACCGGTCATGGAATGCGGCTGAGGTATCGACGAGCTTGCGGCGCGGCAGTGACGCGCGGCTTACCCATTTCGCATAGCCGGCGCCGTTGAGCAGAATGAGATCGGCGTGTTGAAATCTCTCCACGGCCGCGGCGTCGGGCTTCCAGAACGCCGGATCCACATCCTCCGGTACCGGCAGCACAACCTGCGCATGGTCACCGGCAATGCGTTGGGCAAAATACATGAGCGGGTAGTTGACGACGTAGACTGTCGGCCGCACTTTCGCATCGGCGACCGAACTCCAGAAATATAGCAATGAAAACAAAAGTAAAAACAGACAATAAAACAGAACTATGAAACTGGACCTCTTCATTTAAGAGCTCATCTGATGAAAAAGGCTCGCACCAGTTCACCACTGTAATGATGCACGATGAGACTCACCACGATAGAGAGTGACGCGCTGGCAACCAGAATGATAAAAATCTCGGCGGCAAGCAGGCGTGCGATCGTTGATCGGCTACCGCCGATGCGGAACACGGTTTCGATCTCACGCTGGCGCAGTCGGATCGAGAGAGCGAACACCAAAGCCAAGGCCAGTACCGTCGCGAATCCGACAACCAAAATAACGGCATCGAGAACCTGCTTGATGCGAAATATCGTGGCAAGCAAGCCGTCGATGACCTCGCCGGGAACCACCAGCTGGTGCGGAGTTTCTCCGTCCAGGTAGCGGCCGCGCAGGATGGTGGCCGATTTATCGTCGTGGGGCACAACCACGACTGCGGTGAGCGGATATGCCTCCGGATCGCCGTGAAAGTGGAAGCTGTCGATGTTCGCCTCTGTGATCTCCGTGTATTCAACCAGCTTGGCACTGGCGACCACGTTGGCGCCCGAGCGCTCGATGACCACTGATGTATCGTCCGTCCGGGTCAGGTCCTCATGCCCGTGGACCAGGCCCTGCACGATCCAGGTCGTCTTTACATCGACAAAGACCGCCCGATCATCGGGGGTGTCCGATGGCTTCATGATACCGGTGACCCGCATCTTGAGCGGATAGACGCCGGCAAGATCAAACACCGTCTCTGGAGACGACAAAAGACTGTCGCCCGCCGAGATCCCGAGGCGATCGGCGACCTCGGCTCCGACGACCGCTTCGCCGAGCAAGGCCGGTAGCCGTCCCTGCGCAACTTCAAGGCCGCGGAAATCGACGTAATCGATGGTCGTGCCGACGATGGGAAACTCTCGTGCGTGGAAACGGACATAGAGTGGAATCGGCGTCGCCAAACCGGCGTCGTCAATTGCGCTTACGCTGGCCATGGAGACGAGCTCCGGCACCTCGTCGCCGAAGTACAATCCGTTCATGACGAGGTCCAGCGCGCTCCCCTTGGCACCAAGAAGCAGCGGTGTCAGCTCGGCGCGGGAGCGCAGTTCCCGTTCGCTCTGCGCCAGTAGGAGGTCCAGCGATAGGGGCAACACAGCCAGGAGCGTGACGCAGCCGATCAGGGTTGCCGTTCGCGCCTTATTGAACGCGAGATACCGCCAGGCGATGTAGAGGCTGTCGATCACGCTGCCGAACGAAAGTTGCTGAAATCCACGACGCGATCGAAGTGAGGAAGCAAGTCGTGGTCATGGGTCACCGCAAGCAATGTGGCGTTATGGGCCTTGATGCTCGCGAACAGCAACTCCAGGATGTGCTCCTTATTCCTCGGATCCAGATTACCCGTCGCTTCGTCGGCCAGGACAAGTCCGGGCGACGGCAACAGTGCCCGGCAGAGGGCAACACGCTGTTTTTCGCCCTGGGACAGATGATCGACACGACGGTGAAGCTTGTCCTCGATGCCCATTTGGCGGCCCAATTCCGCGGCGCGTTCCCGCACATGGCGCGTCAGCCTTAGTGCTTCCGAAATGCGGAAGGGATGCAGGATGTTATCGAGGACATTGAGATAGTCGAGAAGCTGAAAGTCCTGGAACACGAAGCCGATCCGGCTGATCCGGAAGGCGCGCCGATCACAGTCAGATAGAGAGCTGACCCTCACACCGGCGCACTCGATCTGTCCTTCTTGAGGAACGAGGATCCCCGCAAGGAGATTCAGCAGCGTCGTTTTGCCGGACCCGCTGGGCCCGATCACCGCCACCCTCTCCCCGGCTTCCACCGAGAACTCCGGGATACGAAGATGAAACTCGGCGCCCGCGTAAGAGAATGCGAGGGACTCGACGCGTATCATCGTGCGACGGCACCCTGTGCCACCGGCGCATTGGCGCCCGCCGACACCGTCGTGGGATCGATCCGCTGCTCGTCCAGTATTTCCAAATCGGTAATTTTCCAGCTTTCGTCGATGGCGGTGATGGTAACCAACGCCTTGTAGCGGTTGCGACGCGTGTGGACGTGCCCCCAATGGCCGATTGTCCCCTCCGCGACCCACTCTCCTTGAATCGCGTACGACAGCGGTCGGCCATTTTGCCGGTCGGCTGTGGCATCCTGAATCTCGACGGACTGTATTTTGGCTTGAGCCCCGCCGGCCTGTTGAATGGAAAAGGAGCGACGGTTCTGCAGATAGATCTCTGCCAACTGCTCGCCGCTGACGCTGACCGCGAGCTTGTCGTAAACGTCCTCCTCCTCCCGGAAGTCAAAGGCACGGTAGACGTTGCGCAACAAGACGTGAAGCAACTCTCGTGCCCGCTCCGGCGGTAGGTCGCCGGCCACGGCCGCAGGCCGTGCGATGGCTACCCAGGCGAACGGATAGGCGGCGGCGGCGGCGATGGCGAGCACCGCAAGGCCTATCAACGGCTGCAGGGTCGGCTGGCCCCGGCGCTTGCGGCGCACGATGAGAAAGATCAGAGGCACACAGAGCAGGCTGCAGAAGCCGGTGAGCCACGGAAAGCGGATATCGCCGAGCGAGTCCACCACGGCGACCGACTGAACAGTCGGCACTTCATAGTTTTTCAGAAAGTTCGTCCAGGTATGAACGTTGTCTTCCGGCGTCAGAAAAGTCGGTAGCGGCCCGGCGGGGTCCGTCGCTGTGGCTGGGACCCGCTGTATCTGGTCCGTGAAGAGCTCCCAATTCACCGTCACTTTCTGGGGCATGCCGTCGGTAATGTAGGTGATGATCACGCCGACGATCGCCGTCGCGATCTCCAGGCGCTCGGGTCTTTCTACCAGCTGGATGCCCGTCAGCGACACTTCCACGTAGTTGGCGCGGTCGAGGATCGGCTTCAGTGGCTCGCCGTCCACGAGGACGGGGTTTCGGTTTAGCAGGAACGCGCCGATGCGCTGTTTGAGCGGTTCCAGCTCATCGACCTCGATGTATCGGTCACCGCGCAGGCCCAGATCCATCCAGGCATCGAGGTCCTTCACCCGTGTCAGGATCTCGTGCCGCACCTCGTAGGGTTCGACGTACAGAAACGACATCAGCGCCGACTTGTGATGACGCGTGAGATTAGGGTTGTCGAAGCGGGAATACCACGGGTCGTCCCAGTCAAAACGAACTGTCGCCGGTTCGGCCAGGTAGCGGAAATCGGTGATCGGGACCGACTTGTGATAGGCGATGAAGCCGATCGTAACCGACGGATTGCCATCGGCATCACGCGGCGGACTAATGGTCAGTGTCTGCGGCGCCGTCTCTCGAAATGGGTAGACCAGTTCCGCATAGAGCACACGCTTGTCCGCCGGGGCCTCCGGCGCCTTGAGGCGGGTGTAGGGGTTGACCATTCCCGCGAACGGCGAATACCGGTCCTTGCGCGCTCGCGGTTCGGCGAGACGCATCTCGGCCTGCAGCGTTTCGTCCTTGTCCGTCACGAAACGCAGGCCCTGCTCCGAGAACCGCTCGAGCCGATCGGCCAACGGGGGGCGATCAACCTTCAAGTCTTTCAGCCAGTCGTCGGGTATGAGGTCTTCGAAGACCTCTAGGTCGCCGACGTACACCTCTAGCGCCACCTCCACTCGATCATCGAAGACAGTGATTTCGGCGATGTTCGGTGCCGTTTCGGCACCGGTAAGATTGATCCAGTCGGCCTGTGCCCGAACGACCGAGAGCAGGAAGAACAGACCCCACAGCACGGCACGACCCCGGCCGGATATCGGGAGAGAACGAGCAAGGCCCGTCCTTTCCTTTCCGTGCCGTATCGCCCCGCTCCGGTTTGCTGTCCGGTTCCTCGCCAACCAGCGGAACTTGAAAAAGAAGAGCCAAACAAGTCCGGCATAAAGCGACAAAATGATCAGCATCTGAGCAGCTGTTACGTCCGAAAACTATCGAGCTATTAGGTCAGTAAAGCGCCGAAGAAGGAGAGGAGACGGGCAAAGCCCGCCTCCTCAGTCATGTCCCGTTTTACGCTGCACGCGAGAACGGCCGGGTGCAAAAAAGCCGCTTACTTCGGTGCCGGGACGTCCGTGCCGAACTGAGCGTTCTTCAGGTCGTAGATCGCCTGGACAACGTCGGTAAAACCCCTTGCGCCGATCGAGCAGGAACTGTGTGAACCCGATCCGGTCACTTCTCGTCTGCCGGATACACAAATTCCCGCCCGACCGCGTTGCTGGCTTCCGCGTAGATCGGACGCAGCACCTCGTCGACGTTCCACTTGCCGTTGGCGATGAAGTCCGAGTAGCCGATGGCCTCAACGGGCAGCCCCTTTAGCTTGGCGAATTTGGCACGATCGTCCTTGCTCGGCGCGATGTTCGGTCGGGTGGTCGGCGGCGACCAAGTGCTTTCCTCGACAACGGCCATGCGCTCGCGGATTCCGTCTTTCGTCACGTTCCACACCATGAAGTCTTCGGCGAGGCTGAGCGGTCCCTCATAGGTCTTGCGGATGCGGTTGTACACTTGTGCGGTGGTGTCGAAGTCCTTGAAGAAGTGGTAGGCGACCGCCATGCGCGGCTTCACCTCGCTCATGACCTTGCCGAAGGCCTCCGGCGCGGTGTGGATCTGGGTGCCAACCAGCAACGCGGACTCCGGAGTAAAGCCCAGCTTCTTGACGATGTCGGGCACGGCGATGAAGCACTCGTGGATGGCGATGTCCGCGTCCTGGGCGTACTTGTTAAACCACTGGTTGGGAAAGGTGTCTGAGCCAAACACGAACTTCAGCCCGTTCCATTCCAGTGAGTAACTGACCGCGCCGTCGATCGCGTGGACCGCCGGGAAGGAGCGGATCACGACGCCGTTCTCATCGTAGACGACCTGGTTCTCGCCCTTGTAGTCGAACTCGTGCACCTCGAGCTTGTAGCCGCGCGGATCGACGTTGCCGACCCGCCCGGTGATGTCCCAGAGGAACATCTTTTGCATCGCGTCCATCGCGGCAGCGGTACCGAGCTCGGGGATCCGGCCGCTCGGCCCCCAGATGCGCAGCGGCTGGTTGCGGCCCATCAGCGCGCCGCCGATCCAGTACTCCGGTACCGCGCCGAAGTGGTCGCTGTGCAGGTGGCCGATGAACATCTTGTCCAGATAGTTGTAGGGGATCTGCAGCGCGGAGATCCGCTCGGCGGAGCCGGTGCCCGCGTCGAACAGGAACTTGTCGCCATTGCCGAGCTCCACGAGGAAACAGGCGGCGGCTTGTTTCATGCGGGTCGTCGGCATCCCGGTGCCGCAGGCGATAACCCGCATCTCGTCGGGGGCGAGATCCTCGGTGTTCGGATAATACGTGTCGCGCGGGCGCATGCTGACCTGCGTCGGCGACAGCTCCGGCTTGCCTTCTTGGGCCCGCGCCTCCTTAGCGCTCACGAGCTCATGGACAGCCGAGCCGAAGGCCCGCACCCCCTCCTCCGGGATGACCATCCAGGCACCGATAATGATCCCGGTTCCAACGAGAGCGGAGCCGAGTAAGTAACTTGAACGTCCTCGCATTTGTTTTCTCCTTTCTTTGACAGTTATCAAACAAAAACTAACGAGAATATGAGGTACCCGAGCGTCCCGGATATAGTTTGTTACTTAACAGACCATCCCAGATCCTTGAGCGCCGGAAGCGTCCGCGGAGTTGCGCGGCCTGCGATGTCGAGGCTCCGGCCTGCGACGCCCTCCGCTTTTTGCTAAGCCAACGTCTCGAACGGGCCCGCGACCAGGACCCGTCGATATTTCGTCCACGTGGAAACGTTCACGTCCTAGTCCTTTCACGTCGATGCGCTCCAGCCGCTCCGGGGCAGTCGCGTTGCCCTCAGCCGGGCGATTGCCGGCTCTCTTGTTTGCCTCGCACCACGTCGTCGGACCCTTTGCCGAGTGCTTTCAATGACTTCACGACGGACGGGAGAGCCGTATCGAGGGGCTCGACGCGATCTCCGGAAACAATGGATACGGCGCCCGACCACGGGTCTGGAGAGCCCGGCAGAAACACGGCCACGCGTCCGTCAGCCAAGCGCTCAACTTCCATCGCAATCTGCCACTGGTCGTCGAACCGCGTGAGCACGGGCGTCATGCCCGCTTCTTGCGACGCTTGTATCGTTCCCTGGATCTTGGCCTTGATCACGTCATAGATCGGAATGTTCGTCAAAACGCGCGATTCAAGAGAGCTGACCATCCGTTTGGCCCGCTCCGTCTTTGCAACTAGACCCGCGAGAAAACAGACGAGAACGATCAACCCTATGGCAACGATATTCACGAACGCGATATCGGCGACGGAGTCGATCGGCACGAGTTTAGACAAAGGCTCAGCGACTTTTTGCATAAGCGAAAAAGCCTTGCCGATGACCGCAATAAATATAATGACAGGAATTAGAAATATTATACCGCCGACGATAGTGGTTTTTATGAAATTCATCTAATTACTTCACTCCCTATCGTTGGTTTTTCCGACAGCAACCGTCCTACCCCAAGTTGTCTTCATCCCGCACCCGAGCTGTTCCCTGGCGGCCTTGAATCCCAAAGCCATCCCGCAGCCTTGGCGCTAAGCGCGCCGAAACCCCGCGACCGAACCGAACCCCGCCGCCGTCGCCGAGGGCAGGGCGGCGGTCAAATACCGTTGAGTCTGGTCGAAATTCTCGTTGATCCAGCCGACGCTCGAATTGATCCAGGCTTGAACCGGCGTGACGTCGACGCCGAGCTTCGCCAAAAGGCTCAAGCCGCCAGCGCGATCACCGCCACAATGATCGTGACCCGCAACGCCCGCATCACTCTCCCCCCAGCCGATCAGATAACCGCTGAGCACGATGCCCGCCGGCGTCGTCGTCAACGGGGTCACGTGCTGAAGCTTTTCTGTGATCGAACCGGCGCTCGTCGGGGCGAGCGTCAACCCGCCGGAGGCATGGAACAGGGCCGCCGACCCAAGAAAGGTGCGCGACGTCAGCGGCAATTGACGCACGGGAAGCGCCTCGACGTCACGGCCACGCTCGCGCGCGCCTTGGCGCTGAACCCGCCCCCTAGTCATTGTTGCTTCCGAACAGCGAGTCCGTTCCGAACTGATAGTTAATGTTGAGCGCGAAAGCGAAGGCGTGATTTTGTTGAAAATCGCCCCTGAGCGTGGGTGAGTCGATCCGCGCGTCGCCGAGATCGATGTACTCGAAGGCGCCGCCGATGGTCATCCGGTCGGTGAGAGTGTGCTGCGCGCCGATGGCGACGCGGATCTGCCGATCGAGCGGCAGATTGGCCGTTCGATTACCGTCCGAAACCGGCGAGGTATCGTAGGTGACACCGGTCTGCAGCAGCCAATCCGACGTCGGCCGGTAATGCACGCCGCCGCTGAAGTGATAGGTGTCCCGCCAATTCGTCTCGATCGACTGCCCGCCCTGATCCGTCGAAACGTCGAGGGAATTGAAACTGCTCCAGTCCTCCCAGCCGACCGAGCCGAGCAGCGCCCATTGGTCGGTGAGGTCGTGGTACACGCCCGCCCGCACCGCCTGCGGGAAGGTAAATTTGAGATTGGAGTCGGACGAGAACGCGGCCCCGCCGCCGGTCCTGACGTCGAGATCGCCTGAGAAGTCCGGCTCCACTTTGGAGGTGTAGATCAGGCCGACACGCGTTTGTGGGCTCAACTCGACCAGCGCGCCCAGGTTATAGCCATAGGCCCAGTCGTTGCCGTCGATCTTTACCCGGCCCTGACCGCCGGCTGGCGGATTTACGGGAGGCGCCGCGAGTTTGAAGTCGAGGTCCGCATACATCGCGATGAACCCGGCGCCCACCGACAACCAGTCGGTGACGCGATAGGCAGCGCTGGGGTTCGCGGTCATCGTCAAGAGGTTGATTTCCTGGTTCTGAAAGCGCCCGGTCCAGTCGTTGCTCGGATCGAGGGAGGCGCCGGAAATGGAGAACACGCTCATCCCGAGTTTGAGATCGTCGGTCAGGCTCAGCATCCCGTAACTGCCGAGCAAGGGCGCCAATCCGGCCTGATCGCCGCCGTTTCCGCCCGAAAACGGAGTATTATCGTCGGCGTCGAACTTCGTTGTGCCGATCAAGAGACCGGCGCCGGCCGAAACGTGATGCCCCTCAAGGCGCGTCATGCCGGCAGGGTTATGGAAGGCAAAGGCGGTCGAGGCATCGTTGGCGTACGCCTCCTGTCCCGCCCCGGCGCTACCCATGCTCGACGTTGCGAACTCGTTCACATAGAGCCCGCCCGCCCGCGCCGGCGAGCCTTCGAGAGTGAAAACGGCCGCGACCAAAACGCCGAAGGCGGTGGACCCTATCATCGCTGTCCAGGTCGTCGGCAAGGCCCTCCTCATCCCATCTTCTCCATCACATTTGACTCACGATCAGCACTGGCGGGCGCCTACCATGTGTAGACACCGACGACGGCGCCGAAGAACTGGTTCTCGTTGCCGACATCGTCCACGACCGGGCTGTCTGCCGCGTCCCCGGTCATCAGGCCGTACGCGGCGACGGGCACGACGGACCAATGGTTGGTGATCTGATAGGGTGCCCGAAGCGAGAACCGGATGTTCTTGACATCCGCATCGGCGTCGTACTCGTCTAGCCCCGACCTTCGCGAGTCGCTTTGATCGATGCTGAAGTAGTGACTCATGTAGTCGCCGGAGGCGTAACTAAAATTGAAGCCGCCGATCAGCCGCAATCTTTCGGTGATCGGATGGTTGTATGTAACGAACGGCGTGATCACGTAGCCGTCATGGCCGCTCGACGCGTCGAACAGGAAATCACTACCGAGCTCCAGGACCGCTGCCCCCGCCGCGGCTTCGACGGGAACCACATAGCCGCCGGTAAAACCGAGCTCGAAGGAGCCGCCGCGGTTGGTCAGATCGTCGACCTTATTGTTCTCGACGTCGCTGTAGCCCTGACGAAACTTCGCCAACGGGCCGAGCCGCCAATTGGGATGATCGATCAGGTTCGTGCGCAGATCCAGGCCTTGAATCTCGGCAGACCTGTAGCCCTTTTGGGCCCGGAGATAGGGGATCGGCACGCCGATGTAGTCGTCAGAGCCCTCGTAATCGGGCGCGATCCCGATACCGGCGCCGACCGAGAATCGCCACGTGTCGGTCTTTCCGGCGTCTCCCGGGCTTGCCCCGGGTGCCGTTACCGTGGTTGGGGACGCAACCTAAGCCGAAGCATCGGTGCAAATCCCGAGCACCAGACCGAAAGAAACAAGACAGATTCCGCGAGAAATATTAGACATGGGTTGCCATTTCAAAAAAGTGGTGAGATATTAGTGTCGAACAATTAGCCAGACGCAAGGCGCCCATCTGGTATGGCATTTGGGATCATTTTCAAACTTCCGCAAAATTTGCTCGAAACATTGCGGTGAGATTGCCAACTCTGACTATATGGGCGTGTTTCATTCTGAGATTCCTTCCACCCGCTGCTCCGCTGAGCGTCCGCCGGCACTTGAAATCGTCTAACGTCTGAACAATACCTTTTGGTACGGTTCTGCCGTTCTGTCAATACCAAATCGTATGGAGAAGGGAGGTGTTTATGGCTCCCAAGAATGGCGCCGCGATACGGCTGAGCCGCGACGAATGGCTTGAGAGAGCGCTCGACATTCTTGCCACAGAGGGACAGACGAAGCTTCGGGTCGAGGCGGTCTGCAAGGCGCTTGGCGTGACCAAGGGAAGCTTCTACTGGCACTTCAAGGATCGCGACGACTTTGTCCGGAGCATCGTTCTGTTCTGGAGCCACCGGTTTACCGAACCCGTGATCCAAGAGGTCGCAGACATGGGCGGAGGGGCTCGCGAACGTGTGCATAAACTTCTGCGCGTCGTCTCGGAAAAGGGCCTTGCCCGCTACGACATCAGCGTTCGCGCATGGGCCGCGCAAGAGCCGGATCTGGTGGCGTTGATGGTCAAGGACGTCGATGAACGTCGCCTGTCCTTTGTCGGTTCCTTGTTCTCCGAGCTGGGCTTCGACGGCCAAGAGACTGACATGAGGGCGCGCGCCACCATCGCCTATCTCACCTATGAGGCTTTAAATCTTGCGGAAACGTCGGATCAAGACCGATCGAGAATGCTGAATCGCTTTTTCGAACTGATTACGTCTCAATGACGTAAAAGGAGATCGATTTTAAAGGGTCGTTATGGACGAGTATCGACGGATCGAAAGTGCTGTGCTGCGCGCCGGTACCCCTGGCGCGTCGAGGAGCCGCAGCGGATCGCTGGGGACACGCGCTGAGCGCGATCGCTGTTTAGGCGCTGCTATGCGGGATTTCTCTCCCTCTTGTTGCCTTTGTGATGACTTTGGGTAAGCGTTGTTTGCTGACTTGGTTATCGGCGGTCCGCCATCGTGCTGACATACAAAGGGAATTTGGTTGCGGGAGTTCGCAACCACTTTAACCTGCTCTCTGATGCACTGCGTTTGCAGGACCAGACTTTGCAGCAAGCAGCCTCGATTAAGCGTTTTCCACAAGCTTGCCAGACTTCAGAACCGGCGCCAGGGTCGTCCACGTCGGCAAGACTGTGGCCGATATGCCGGAACACTCCATACGCAGTCTAGAGCGGTTTCTGACCGGTATGAATCTTGGGGGATTCACGAGGGGCTGCGAATCTGATTCATAGTGCTGGCTGGGCGAGGAGGCCAGCATGGATGGGTCAGCCTTTTTCGATGGATTTGCGCACGCGGTTGTTGGCTGCGATTGATGCGGGGATGAGCTGGACACCCCCATTTACCTCGACGAGAGGGCTGTTTGATGATTCCATGGCTTGGAAGGGTGAGCCATGAAGCAGCTGAGTTTTTTCGATCTTTCGGATCACTTGAAGCGTCTTTCGGAGACGGGCGA